>Ga0326597_10000556_pt1 | contig 66274 bp, 62 predicted proteins | sample RVTome_12_FD_203789 | JGI IMG/M metagenome (GOLD analysis project Ga0326597, IMG submission 203789) | Soil microbial communities from uranium-contaminated site in the Upper Colorado River Basin, Wyoming, United States - RVT100D185 | ecosystem: Environmental > Terrestrial > Soil > Contaminated >...
GATGACCCGGGCCGTGTCCGCCTCGTCGCGCGGTTTCAGCGTCGTCGCCATGCTAAAATCTCGGAATGTCCGGAAACGGAACCTGGCCGCGATGGATGTGCATGCGGCCGAGTTCGGCGCAGCGGTGGAGCCGCGGAAACATCTTGCCCGGATTGAGCAGGCTGCGAGAGTCGAACACGCACTTCACCCGCTGCTGCTGTTTCAGTTCCACCTCGTTGAACATTTCCGGCATCAGATCGCGCTTTTCGACCCCGACACCGTGTTCGCCGGTCAGGACGCCGCCCACCTGGACGCACAGCTTGAGGATCTCGGCGCCGAATTTTTCCGCCTTTTCGAGTTCGCCCGGCTTGTTGGCATCATAGAGGATGAGCGGGTGCAGATTTCCGTCGCCGGCGTGGAACACGTTGGCGAGCCCCAGCCCGTATTGCTTCGACATCTCCGACATCTTTTCCAGCACATGGGTGAGCTGGCCGCGAGGAATGGTTCCGTCCATGCAATAGTAGTCGGGCGAGATCCGGCCGACGGCCGGAAAGGCCGCCTTGCGTCCGGCCCAGAACAGCGCCCGCTCCTCGTCGGACTGGCTTGCGCGCACCTGGCCGGCGCCGCAGGCCTCGGCGATGTCGCCGACGCGGTCGACCAGCGCATCGACCTCGGCCTCCGGCCCGTCGAGCTCGACGATCAGCAGCGCTTCGACATCGAGCGGATATCCGGCCGAGACAAAGGCCTCCGCCGCATGGATCGCCGGCCGGTCCATCATCTCCATGCCCGCCGGAATGATGCCGGCGGCGATGATGGCGCCGACGCAGTTGGCGGCCCCGGCGGCCGAGGCAAAACCGATCAGCAGCGCGCGGGCGGCATCGGGCCTGGTGAGGATCCTGACCGTCACCTCGGTCACGACGCCGAGCAGCCCCTCCGATCCCACCATCAGACCGAGGAAGTCATAGCCTTCCGAGTCGAGGTGCTTGCCGCCGAGCCGGATCACATCGCCGTTGATCATCGCCACTTCGACGCCCAGCACGTTGTTGGTCGTGAGCCCGTATTTGAGGCAGTGAACACCGCCCGAATTCTCCGCCACATTGCCGCCGATGGTGCAGGCGATCTGGCTCGACGGATCTGGCGCGTAGTAGAACCCGCGCTCCGCGACCGAGTTCGAGATTTCAAGATTGGTGACCCCCGGCTGGGTCACGACGCAGCGGTTGTCGTAGTCGATCTCGAGAATCTGATTGAACTTCGACATCACCAGGAGCACCGCGTCGGCGAGCGGCAGGGCGCCGCCCGACAGCGATGTTCCCGCACCGCGCGGCACCACGCGAATGCCTTCCTGGTGACAGTACCTCAGCACCTTCGTGACCTGATCGACCGTCTTCGGCAGCGCCACCACCAGCGGCATCTGGCGGTAGGCGGAGAGCCCGTCGCTCTGGAACACGCGCATCTCGGTCTCGTGCCAGACGAGGCTGTCGGCCGGCAGGATTGCGGCCAGCGCATCGACGATACCGTCGCGGCGGGCGATGATCTTGCGATCCGGATCGGGCATCGTGAGCATGTTCAAACGGTCCCCGGAGCTGAACGTCACGCCGCGTGGTGCGGGCAGATGCGGCGATCGGCACGGCTGCCAGCGGCGGCGCGTCCTCGCCGCTTTCGCGCCGCACCCGATCATATAGGGCTTTTTCCGCTCACGCGGAATCGGCTCCGGCCCGCTCACGCGCCCGGCCAGCCACGGAACCATGCTGGTTGGATGGCCCCGGGCGGGGGAGAGGGCTGGTGCCGTCCGAGCTTAAGATGCACTACTATGCACGGCTTCGATGCCTCCCGTCGTCACTTCGCGAGCGAGCCTGTGAACGATCGACCACAAGTCGGCCTTTTTGTCACCTGCCTTGCAGACCTGTTTCGGCCGAGCGTCGCGTTCGCGTCGATCAAGCTCCTCGAGGACGCGGGCTGCGACGTGCGCGTGCCGGCGGCCCAGACCTGTTGCGGCCAGCCGGCCTACAACTCCGGCGACAGGTCCTCGGCCCTCGCGCTCGCCAGCCAGGTGGTCGAGGCATTCGAGGAATTTGATTACGTGGTCGCGCCGTCCGCCTCCTGCGCCGCCATGATCTCCCGCCATTACGAGGCGCTGTTCGATGACGGCGGCTGGATTCGCCGCGCCCGCGCCCTCGCGGCCAGGACCCATGAGCTGGTGGCGTTCCTCGCCGATGTGCTCGAGGTCCCGGGCCCCGCATCGCGCTTCGCCGAAACCGTGACCTACCATGATTCCTGCTCGGCGCTGCGCGAGCTGGAGATCAGGGAGCAGCCGCGCCGGCTGCTCGCCGGCGTCGCCGGCCTCAGGCTCGAGGAACTGCGTGAGGGCGAGGCCTGCTGCGGCTTCGGCGGAACCTTCTGCGTCAAGTATCCCGACATTTCGGGCGAGATGGTGAAAAAGAAGGTCGCCGACATCACTTCCACCGGCGCGACGACGGTGCTGAGCGGCGATCTTGGCTGCCTGCTCAATATCGCCGGCCGGCTGAAGCGGGAGAAAAGCCCCATCAAGGCCCGGCACATCGCCGAGGTCCTCGCCGGCACCGAGACGCCCGCGATCGGTGAGCCGGCGCAAGACGAGTGACCGGTGCGGCCCTCCTCGACGAACTTCCGCGCCAATGCGCGCGCCGCCATCGCCGACCGGCATCTCCAGCAGGTTCTGGACCAGGCCCGGACCGGTTTCGTTTCGAGGCGCGCCGCCGCCGTCGGCAGGCTCCCCGAATTCGACCGGCTTCGCGATGAGGCCAAAGCGATCAAGGACCACACTCTCGCTCACCTCGACCTCTATCTCGAGCACTACGAAGCCCGGGTTCACGCCAGCGGCGGCACCGTCCACTGGGCCGAAACACCGCAGGAAGCCTGCGCCATCGTTGTCGCCATCGCCCGCGACAAGGGCGCGCGCACGATCACCAAGGGCAAGTCCATGGTGTCCGAGGAGATTGATCTCAACCGTCACCTCGAGGATGCCGGCCTGAGGGTCGTGGAGACCGATCTCGGCGAATACATCATCCAGCTTCGCGGCGAGCCGCCAAGCCACATCATCGCCCCGGCGGCGCACCTGTCGAAATCGGACGTCGAGGCCCTGTTCCGCGACCGCCACCTGGACCTCGACCCCGGCCGCGCGCTTGACGAGCCGGCCGCCCTGGTCGCCGAGGCGCGCACCCAGCTCCGGCGCGACTTCCTCACCGCGGACATCGGCATCACCGGCGCCAACCTCCTGATCGCCGAGACCGGCTCGTCGGTCATCGTCACCAATGAGGGCAACGGCGATCTGACCCAGACCCTGCCACCGGTCCACATCGTCATCACCGCGATCGAGAAACTGGTGCCGACATTCGAGGACGCGGCGACCATCCTGCGTATCCTCGCCCGCTCCGCGACCGGCCAGGAGCTCAGCGTCTACACCACCTTCTCGACCGGCCCGCGCCGTCCGGGCGACCCGGACGGGCCGGACGAGTACCATGTCTTGCTCCTCGACAACGGCCGCTCCAGCCTCGTGGGCAGCGAATTCCAGGACGTGCTGCGCTGCATTCGCTGCGGCGCCTGCATGAACCACTGCCCGGTCTACCAGGTGGTGGGCGGCCACGCCTATGGCTGGGTCTATCCCGGGCCTATCGGGGCGGCCCTCGACCCGGCGCTGATCGGGCTCCGCGAGGCGCGCCACCTGCCCAACGCATCGAGCTTTTGCGGACGCTGCGAGGAAGTCTGCCCGATGCGCATTCCCCTGCCGAAGCTGATGCGGCACTGGCGCGAACGCGAGTTCGAGGCCGGGATCGCGCCGCGCACCCATCGCTTCGGCGTCCGACTGTGGGCGTGGTTCGCGCGCCGGCCGGCCTGGTACCGGACGGCGGCGGAGCTGGCCGCGCGGACCCTGCGGTTCCTCGCCCGCCGCAGGGGGCGCCTTCGACGCCTGCCGCTCGCCGGCGGCTGGACCCGCCACCGCGACCTGCCGGCACCCGAGGGCCGGACCTTTCAGGCGCTGTGGCGCGAGCGCCACAAGACCGTGCGAAGATGACCGCTCGCGAGAATATCCTGGCCCGCGTTCGCGAGGGCCTCGCCGCCCACCCTGCGGACGATCTGCGCAGGGCACGCATCGAGGAGCGGCTTCGGGCCCGCGGGCGCGGACCCGCCCCGGCCCGCGCGAGCGGCGATCAGGAGCACCTGCGGGCGCTGTTTACCGAAATGGCGCGCGAGGCGGGCGCCACCATCGACACCGTGTGCGCGGGCGAAGTCCCGCAACGGATCGCGGCCTTTCTGCGCGCGTGCAATCTCGGCCCGGAGATCCGCACCGGACACGACCCGTTCCTGAAGGGGCTCGCCTGGCAGCGGGTGCCGGAGCTGGCCGTGAGCCGGGGTGCCGCCGACGCCGCAACCGCAACCGGCGTCTCGGCCGCCGCGGCCGCGGCGGCCGAGACGGGAACCCTGGTCTTCACCTCGGGCGCCGACAATCCGACCACGCTCAATTTTCTGCCCGAGACCCACATCGCGGTCATTCCGGCATCGAGAATCAAGGCGACATACGAGGACGCCTGGGACCTCGTCCGCCGCGCCCATCGGCCGGCCACCCTGCCCCGCACCGTCAACTTCGTGACCGGCCCCTCGCGCACCGCCGACATCGAGCAGACCCTGCTCGTTGGCGCGCACGGACCGGGGCGGCTGCATGTCATCGTGGTGACGGGCGCATGAACCCGAGCGGCGGCCCGGATGACAACGCTCACCCGCACAGTGACCGGCGCACCTCACCGAGTGATCGCCGCTGGCATCCGCGCGCATCGAAGTTCGCCGGCCCGAGCCAGAGGGCGAAACTCTCGCGCACGAGCGGCCAGTCGGCATCGATGAGCGCGTACCAGGCCGTATCGCGATTGCGCCCCTTCCAGACCCTGTGCTGGCGGAAGACCCCCTCATGGGTGAAGCCGAACCGCTCGGCCGCCCGGCGCGACGGGCGATTGAGGGCATTGGTCTTCCACTCGAGCCGGCGGTAGCCGAGACCGTCGAATGCCTCGGCCATGAGGAGAAAGATCGCCTCGCTGGCGGCGGCCGTGCGCTGGAGCGACGGGGCGAACCAGACGTGACCGATCTCGATCACACCCATGTCGGCGACGATGTTGGCGAACGCGGCAACCCCGCGCGCCGTCCGGTCCGACCGGCCGACGATGGCGAAGGCGAGCGGATCGGAACTCGAACCCTGCTGCGCCAGATGGGCATCATGGCCCGCGCGGTCCTTGAATGGGCCGTAGGGCAGATAGTCAAAGCTGTCGCGCGCTTCCGCCTCCCGGACCGCCTGCCAAAGATCATCGCCATGCCGCATCGGGTCGAGCGGCTCCAGCCTCGCGAGCCGGCCCTCGAGCACGGCCCTGCGCGGCGCGCGCGCACCGGCATAGTCGGTCGGCCGGCCGAGCTCGTGGCCGGGCCGGTTCACCGACGCTCCATCGCTTGTCGCCGCATCGTCGCCTCGCCGCGATGCATCACCAGCCGGCGTCCGCACCGCCCGCCGGAACATAGGATGCGAGCACATTGAGGAACGCGTCGGCGGCATCGGCCAGCGCGCCCGAATTGTCGATGACCGTCAGCGGCGGGCGCGGGCGGGCGAAGCTGCGCGCGCGTGCCACCCGGCGTGCGATTTCGGCATCGCTTTCGCGGCCGCGGGCCTTGAGCCGCCGGGTCAGAATCTCCTCGCGCGCGGTGACTGAGGCCACATGCACCGTCGGGTAACGCCGGCGCAGCGGATCAATGGCCTGGCGCGAAACATTGGCGACGACAACCCGGCCGTCGCGGATATCGGCGTCGATCGATGCGGCAATCCCGTAGGCCAGCCCGTGCGCCCGCCAGGATGTGGCGAACCCGCCGGCATGGTCGATTGCGGCGAACTCCTGCTCGCTCACGCTGGCATGGTTTTCGGCCTCGGGCAGCGAATTGCGGGTCACGATCCGCTGCGGAAAGACGACCCATCTGTTCCCGGCATAGCGCTCGCGCGCAACCGCGATGAGCGTATCCTTGCCGCTGCCCGAAGGGCCGACCACGGCCACCATCACCCCTGCACCTCTGAGGCCGGTCTGGGGCACCATTGCCGCAGGGCTCATCCCGGACCCTGAAAAGCATCGCGCCACAAGGCCGGGACGGCGCGGAAAGACGATGCCAGCCGATCACTGCCGCCCGTCATCGCCGTCATCCCTGAGGCAATCGCACAGTTCTCAATTGGACGCGTAGATCATCGTCAGGCCGCTCCCCGAGGCAAAGGCGGTCGCGGCCACCGACTGGCTGCCCGGCGCGAATACGTAGCGCCGGTTCTGCACCCCGACCGACGGCAGCCGGCCGGTCGCCTCGAACAGGTCGTAACCTTGCTTGATGTTGCGCCAGAAATCGATCCACTGGTGCGAGGCGAATTTGGCCATGTTGACCTCGTGCATGCGAAACGGGAACGCATGCACCGCGAACCGCTCCTGACCGCCCCGGAACGCCTCGACGGCAAGGGCATAGATTTCTTCGATCTGCGGATTGGTCATCGCGTAGCAGCCGCGCGACGAGCAGTCTCCGTGCACCATCAGATAGTCTCCGGTGCGCCCGAACGAGCGGTCATACGCGTTCGGATAGCCGAGATTGAACGCGAGATGGAACTGCGAGTTGGGATTCAACTGTGACGGGGCGATGACATAAAACCCCTCCGGCGCCTGCCGGTCGCCCTCGCGCTGCTTCGGGCCCAGATTCCCCGACCAGGCGCAGATCGGGTAGGTCTTGAACAGCGCGAGCTGGCCGCCGCCCATGTCCTTCCAGACCTCGAGCTCGGCCTCCTGCTTGAAGATGCGCACGAAGATCGGCGCATCGACCCGCATTCCCTTGGCGGCGAGCTCGCGCTTGGCCTCATCCGACAGCGGCTTGACGCGTCCCGCCTGTTCAGTGGTGCAGGCGGCGAGGCCAACTATCACCACCGCCGAAACCGCCAAGCTCAACAGCCTGTTCATGGGTCAGCCCCGCACTTTCGCACTCGCACCGGCCCCGTTGCGCGCGCATTTGACCACTGCCTTGTATCGAATGCGTTAACCACCAATCAATGCGTCCCGCAACCGTGCCGCCATCACCTTTGTGTCACAGCAAGCTCCGCCCCGGGGCCGCTCACAGGTGACGGCCGATTTCCAGGAACTTGCCGCGCCGTGCGGCGACCAGCTCCTCGCCGGGGCTGTCGTCCATGGATCTCAGCGCCGCGTCGATTGCATTGCCGGTGTCGACCACCGCGCGCACGGGTTCGCGATGCGCGCCGCCGACCGGCTCGGCGACGATCGTGTCGATCACGCCGAATTTGAGCAGGTCCTGCGCGGTGATCCGCATCGTATCGGCGGCATCCTTGGCGCGGGCCGAATCGCGCCACAGGATCGATGCCGACGCTTCCGGCGAGGCGACCGCATAGATGGCGTGTTCGAGCATCAGGACGTTGTTGGCGCTGGCGATCGCGACCGCGCCGCCGGAGCCGCCCTCACCGATGATGACCGAAACGAACGGCACTTCGGCGTTGAGGCAAGCCTGGGTACACCGTGCGATCGCCTCGGCCTGGCCACGCTGCTCGGCGCCGATCCCCGGATAGGCTCCGGCCGTGTCGACGATCGAGATCAGCGGCAGCCCGAACCGGCTTGCCGTCTCCATCAGCCGCGCCGCCTTGCGATATCCCTCCGGCCGCGCCATCCCGAAATTGTGCTTGATTCGCGCTTCGGTGCTGGACCCCTTCTCGTGTCCGATCACCATCACCGCACGGCCGCGAAACCGCGCCGGTCCGCCGACGATGGCGTGATCTTCGGCAAATTTCCGATCACCGGCAAGCGGCGTGAACTCATCGAACAGCACCCTGGCATAGTCGGAGAAATGGGGCCGTTCGGGATGGCGCGCGACCTGGGTCTTTTGCCACGGGGTCAGCGAGCGGTAGAGCTCCTTGAGCGATTCGGCCGCCTTGGCCTCGAGGCGCTTCAGATCGTCTTCGATCGAAAGTTCCTCTCCCTCGCGCGCGAGCGCCCGCAGTTCGGCGATCTTGTCCTCGATCTCGGCGATCGTCTTCTCAAAATCGAGATAGGTGCGCATGCCCCTCGCCCGCCCCGCGTGCTGGCGTGCCTATGACCCCGGCGCCGACGCCAGTCAACCCGCGTTTCTCCGGTCGATATCCGCTCCGGCGCTGAGGGGGTGGCTCTTTTGCACGATCCGCTTCAGCCGATCGGCCAGGACGTGGGTGTATATCTGCGTGGTCGAGATGTCGGCATGGCCGAGCATCTGCTGCACCGCCCTGAGATCAGCTCCGTGGGCCAGGAGATGGCTGGCGAAGGCGTGGCGCAGCACATGGGGTGACAGCGCCCCGCCGTCGAGCCCTGCCCGCGCGGCAAGAGCTTTCAGCTCCTGGGCGAAGCGCTGCCGGGTGAGATGCCCGCTGTCGGACGAGGACGCGAACAGCCATCGGCCCTGAACCGCGCCCCGTTCCTGCCGGACGAGCTGAAGATAGGCTGCAACGGCATCGATTGCGGCGTCCGTCAGCGGCACCATGCGCTCGCGCCCGCCCTTGCCGGTGACCATCACCACCGGCTCGCCCGCGCCCGCCGCACCCCGCGGCAGCGACACGAGTTCGGAGACCCTGAGCCCGGTCGCATAGAGGATCTCGATGAGGCACACCAGACGAGCGGCCCTGAGCCGCGCGCGCGCGCCGCCGGCGTCGGCCCGTTCGCGATGGGCGCGCGCGATCAGCGTCTCGACGTCGCGCTCGCTCAGCACCTTGGGGAGCGGACGCCCCGCGCGCGGGCTCTCGATCGCCTGGGTCGGATCGTCCCCCCGCGTGCCCTCGGCAAGCAGGAAGCGATGGAACTGGCGTGCCGCCGAGAGCCGGCGCGAGACGGTCGACGGCTTGGCTCCACCGCGGCCCATGCCCGCAATCCAGGCCCGCACATCGGTTTCGTCCGCGATGAGGAGCGTCCGGCCGCGCCTGATCAGCTGATCCTGATACCGGGCGAGATCGCGTTCGTAGGCCGCCAGAGTGTTGGCCGCCGCGCCGCGCTCGACCGCCAGCATCTCGAGGAAGGCTTCGATCAGGTGACCTTCGGCCATGTCAGCCGCGCCCCCGCCGGATCAGGGCCTCCGCCGCCAGCAGGCGCGCCTCGCCGGTAAGTCCGTAGCTGGAAAGCGCGCCGACCGCCCGGGCGAGCGTCGCCGTGTCGACCTTACCGGGATCCGCGCTCGCCAGTGGCGCGATCGCCTCCAGCACCTCCGCCGCCGACCGGGCAGGAATGGTCGGCGACGGACGCTCGGCGATACTCACGAGCATCGGCGGGACGAAATCGCCCAGCGCCGACATGACCGCCACCTCCACCGCGACGAAGTCGCGCTGCGGCTGCGACAGCGCTCCGCCCCCGGCGTCGGCGCCGAGCGCGCCTGCGGCGACGCCAAGTCCGAGCTCAGGATCGAGCACCGCGATCAGCGCTCGGTTCCGGTGAGCATCGAACCGCGACAGGGCGAGTCGGCCGTCCGGACCCGGAAACTCGCCGGCATCGACCCATCCGACGGCCGCCCGCGCCCGGTCGCCCCTGACGAGAATCTCCACCATCAGCAGCGCGGCCGAGCCGAGCGAGGGGTCCGGCGCGATTCCGGCCGCATCCTCGCCGATCGCCTCGGCGATCGCGCCATCAACCCCCGCCTGGCGAGCCTGGGCATAGAGCGTGGAGATGAACCCGATCCGCTCGGCCTCGCTCGCGGCCTCGGCGATCAGCGCGAACAGGTGTGCCCGGGCGAGCGGACCGGCGGGCGCCACCCCGCTCGCCGCCTGCATCAGCATCCGCTCATCGAGCGGCGTGGTGCCATAAAGGCCGACGAGCGAACCTGCCGGGGCAAGCCCGATCTCGACCATGCGCTCGCCGGCGGCGATCCGGGCCGCAGGATCGAGGCTGTCGCTGCGCGCGATCAATGCGAGGAGCGCCGGATCGGCCCGCATGACATAGTCGGCCGGAACGGCGACGCCGGCGCGGCGCATCAGCGCCAGATGGACCGGCCGCACCGCCGGGACCTTGTCCGCTTCCGGCAGACTGCCCGCGCCCTCGCTTGCCAGCTTCAGCGCGGCGAAGAACAAGGCGTCGCCCCCGCCCTGTTCGCGCAGAAGATTCGCGATCAGCAGCGCCGCGTCGCGCGTGCCCTGCTCGAGCTTGCAATAGGCCAGCACCTCGAGCAGCGCGAATGTCGGCTCGGGCTCGGCATCCTTGGGCAGTGACTCGACGTCGGCCCGGCGGCAGGCCTGCTCGTATTGCCCGACGGCAAGGAGCGCGCGGGCCGCCATCGCCCGCTCGGCGACGCTGACCGGCTCCCGGGTGATCGCCGCGCCTGCGGCGTCCTCGGCAAGCCCCAGCGCGTAGAGCGCCCGGGCCCGCGCCATCGCTCCGGAGGTCTCGGCGAACGCACGGTCGATCAGGAGCTCCCGGGCGGCGCGCTGCAACGCCGGTACCGGCAGCGGGGCATCGAACATGGCCAGCGTCTCATCGAAGGCGCCGCCGATCAGCGCCCCGATCGCATCCTGAGGAATGACGCCGAGACTGCCAGCCGGAATGGTGCCGAGGCTGCCGGGTCCGGGCGCCAGCGGCGGGGCTGGAGACGCGGAGGGGACCGGGGGGACCAGAGGAGCCGCGGGAACCGCCGGCACCGGCTGCAGCGGCTCGAGCGGACGGCCTTGCGGCGCCGGCACGGGCTGGCCGAGGGCGGGCGGCAGAAGCGAGGTCGGCGGCTGCTGCGCCGGCGCGCGGGTGACGGGTGAAATCGCCAGCGCGAGGGCCACGGCCACGGCCGCGCCGATGGCCCGCCTATTGGTCACGAAACACCTTCAGCCGGTCACGCGGGATCGTGTGCGAGATCTCCCTCGTCCCCGGCTCGACGAAGGTGACGAGCGCGATGGCACCGCCATAGACGATCCCCGCGAGCGCGATCAGCGTGACCAGGAATCTCAATACCGAAGGCACGAAATCTGTCCCGCATCCTGAGCAAATCAACCCGATCTGCGCACCGGAATGTGACCCATCTGGGTCCAAACCGCAAATGACGCCCCCTGTCCAACGCTTGTTGTCCGCCATCGGCCGCGCTAACCAGAGCCCATGTCGCCCGTGAGCGAGGACCGCAAGAGTGTGACCGAGCCGCGCCGGCTGAGGGCGCTCGCGGCTTTGCGCGGGCGCCCGGTGGTGCTGGTCGGTCTCATGGGCGCGGGCAAGACCACCGTAGGCCGCCGGCTCGCGGCCGCGCTCAATCTTCCCTTCGTCGATGCCGACCATCAGATCGAGGCCGCTGCCGGAATGTCGATCTCCGACATCTTCGAGACCCATGGCGAGCAGTATTTCCGCGACGGCGAGCGGCGCGTGATCTCCCGCCTGCTGGCCGAGGGGCAGATCGTGCTGGCCAGCGGCGGCGGCGCCTTCATCGACCCGGAAACACGCGAGCTGGTGCGCTCGACCAGCATTTCAGTGTGGCTGCGGGGCGGGCTGGACCTGCTCTTGAAGCGCGTGTCCCGGCGCGCGACCCGGCCGCTCCTCAAGTCCGATCCGAGGGGCGCGATGGAGCGCCTCATCAACGAGCGCTATCCCATCTATGAGCAGGCCGACATCACGGTTGAAAGCCGCGATGTTCCACACGACGTGATTGTCGGTGATATCATCGACAAGCTTGCCCAACTGGATTGAGACAGTGGACGACACCGCCATCGGCAACACCAGCCGTTCCCTCACCGTCGGGCTCGGCGCGCGCGGCTATGAGATCACGATCGGCCCCGATCTCATCGACGGGGCAGGCCCGCTGATCGCACCTTACCTGTCGCGCCCCCGCGTCGCGATCGTCACCGACGAGACCGTCGCCGGTCTTCACCTCGCCCGGCTCGGCGCGGCGCTCGAGCGCTCCCGGATCGCTGCAACGCCCGTCATCGTCCCCCCGGGCGAAGCGACCAAGTCGCTCGACGCGTTCGGCTCTCTCGTCGATGCGCTGCTCGCGGGCGGCTTCGAGCGCCACGACCTGCTGGTGGCGTTCGGCGGCGGCGTGGTCGGCGATCTCGCCGGTTTTGCAGCCGCCGCGATCCACCGCGGCGTCCGGTTCGTGCAGATGCCGACCACCCTCCTCGCCCAGGTCGATTCTTCGGTCGGCGGCAAGACCGGCATCAACACCCGCCATGGCAAGAACCTCATCGGCGCGTTCCATCAGCCGGTGCGGGTGATCTCCGATACATCCGTTCTCGCAACCCTCGATCCGCGCGAGCTGCGCGCCGGCTATGCCGAGCTCGCCAAGCACGCCATGCTGGCCGACCGCGCATTGTTCGACTGGCTGGGCGAGCATCGCGGTGCAATTTTCGCCGGCGGAACATTGCTTGCCCATGCGATCGAGCGCAGCTGCGCCATCAAGGCCCGGATCGTCGAGCAGGACGAGCGCGAAGGCGGCCGGCGCGCCCTGCTCAATCTCGGTCACAGCTTCGGCCATGCCTTCGAAACCGCCCTCGGCTATGGCGGCGAGCTGGTTCACGGCGAGGCGGTCGCCATCGGCATTGTCTGCGCGTTCGACCTTTCGGTGAGGCTGGGCCATTGCGCCCGCGGCGATGCCGACGAGGTGCGCGCGCATTTCAGTGCCGCCGGGCTCGAGACGACCCTTTCACGGCTCTCGAACCGCCTGCCCGCGACCGGCGATCTGGTGGCCCTGATGGGACACGACAAGAAGGTCATCGCCGGAACCAAGAGGCTGATCCTCGCGCGCGCGATCGGCGAGACCTTCATCGCCGACAATGTCGGCGACGACGCCATTGCCGCTGTAATCGACGACGCACGCCGATCGTGACGATCGCACGTGCGAACTTCCGGCCCTCGGCGGATTGTGTCGCCACGCCATCGCCACTAGCATTGAGCGCCAACATCCGCGCCATGCCGGCCGGGCACCAGCGTGCCGACCGCCAGCCAGAGAACGGATGGCGACCCTGACCCAAACGCAAGCAGGTGAGAAAATGCCGACCAAATCCTACGACACACTGATCATGGGCGCGTCCTACGGCTCGCTCCTCGCGATCAAGCTGGCGCTTGCCGGGCACAACTCGAGGCTCGTCTGCCTGCCGGCGGAAGTTGAAATCATCAACGAGGACGGCATCAAGGTGCGTCTGCCGGTCAGGGGTCGCACGGGCGTCGTCGAAATCAGTTCCCTCTCCGCGCCGGGGAGCGTGGCGGCGGCCGGCCCCGGCGATGTCGATCCGGCCGACTATGATCTCGTTGCCCTGGCGATGCAGGAGCCGCAATACCGCTTGCCCGGGGTTCGCGAACTGCTCGATCGGGTGGCACGGTCCGGCAAGCCCTGCATGTCGATCATGAACATGCCGCCGCTGCCCTATCTCGCCCGCATTCCGGGGCTGGATACTGCAACGCTGCGCGGCGCCTACACGGACCCGACGGTGTGGGACAGCTTCGATCCGGCCAACATGACGCTTTGCAGTCCGGACCCGCAGGCATTCCGGCCGCCGGACGAGCCGGTGAACGTGCTCCAGGTGAGTCTTCCCACCAACTTCAAGGCGGCACGCTTCGTCTCGGAGGCCGCGACCGCGATCCTCCGCCAGATGCAGGCCGACATCGAGGCGATCCGCTTCGATCCGGGCGATGGCGAGGTCGAGCTCCCGGTCAAGCTCAAGGTCCACGACTCGGTTTTCGTGCCGCTCGCCAAGTGGTCGATGCTGCTGACCGGCAACTATCGCTGCGTGCGGAAGGACGAGGCGCGCTCGATCAAGGAGGCGGTCCACTCCGATCTTGAGACTTCGCGCATGGTCTATGAATGGGTCAACGAGCTTGCCCGCAAGCTGGGTGCCGATCCCGCCGACCAGGTGCCGTTCGAGAAATATGCGAGCGCCGCCAACGGCCTCATCAGGCCGTCATCGGCTGCCCGGGCGCTGTTCGCCGGCGCGCCCAATATCGAGCGGGTCGACCGGCTGGTGCAGACCATCGCGGCCCAGAACGGCATGCGTCTGGACGAGGTCGACCGGACCGTGGCGCTGGTCGACCAGCGCCTCGAGATGAACCGCAAGGCCGCCGCCTGAGCGACTTCTGTAAATGGCTCGGAAGCGAACATCCGCGGTGCCGAAGAAGGCTTTCAGTGAGCGCTTAAAGGCCGCCAGAGTTTGTGCCGGATACGTGAGTGCCGAAGCCTTCATGAAGGCCCTACATGATCATGGAGAGAAAATCGATTCAGCAGCTTACAGACGGTATGAACGCGCGGAGGTATGGCCGGCACCGCCAACCCTTATTGCGATCGCGGATGTCGCGGACTGTACGCTCGATTGGCTAATGACTGGTCGAGGTGTATCAAGGCGATGCGGCCAACTGCCTTGTATTGTTGAACCGCCTTCTGACTGCGGAAAGGAAAATAATCCATCAGTTCGACCGGATTGAGCCCTTGTCTCGTCTAACTTGCACTACCGTTCGACCGTGACGGTGAGAGCGCCGAGCCCGGTCACTTCGAAGGTGACCGTCTCGGCGGCGTCCTTCACGAACACCGGCGGCACCACCGAGCCGGCGATGATCACGTCGCCGTCCTTGACCAGCCCGCCGAGCCCCGCGACCACATCGGCGATCTCGCGCGCGACCGACACCAGCGGGCCGGTGTTGGCTTCGAGCTCGCCGGTCGCCGCGAACTGCTCGCCGTTGCGGTGAATGGTGGCGCTGAGGCCATCCACACGACCGCCCGCGCGCGCCGGGACGCACGGCCCCAGCATCACGTGCCGGTTGTAGATATTGCCGGCAAGAACCGCCTCGACATCCGCCGGCGGCGGGTCGAGATCGGCAAGCTCGAAGGCGATGCCGAGCCCGGCAATGGCCGCGCGCACGGCCTCCTCATCCGCTCCGCCGCCGAGATCGGCGCCGAAATGGATCGCGATCTCCGGCTCGACCACCGGCTGGATCCACCCGGCGATCGACACCGTGGCGCCCGGTTCGACCCGCGCCCGGTCGGTGAGGAAGCCGACGAGCGGCGCCGATATTCCCAGCAATTCCATCGCCGCCGGAGCGCCGAACCCCGCTTTCCAGCCGATCGGCCGTTCGCCGGCGTCCAGCCTCTCGCGCCGCCACGCGAACTGGGCGTTCATGCCGCGGGCAATGCGCGGATCGTCGAGTTGGTTCATGATCGGTTCGTCTCCCGCTCAATGCCCTTCGGGCGGCACTTCATAGCCCGCCGCCTCGAGCGAGCCCGCGCCGCTCCATCCCCAGATCAGAAGCGCGTCCTCCTCGCCCGTGTTGCGGAAGCCGTGCCAGTGCCCCCTCGGCGTGAACACGACATCGCCCTTGCCCGCCCGCTCCTCGCCGTCATCGGTGAAGATGATGCCGCTGCCCGACATCACGATCAGGAATTCGTCGCAGTGAAGGTGGCGGTGCTTCTCGTGGCTCGCGCCCGGCTCCATCACCGTCCAGCCGAACACCAGTCCGTCCGAGCCGCAGCTTTGCTGATCGATCAGGAACTTGACCTTCATGTCGATCCAGCCGTCGGCGCGCGACAGCCCCTCGACCAGCGGCACATCATCGACCCGGGTGCGGTAGGGTTGTGGTTCGCGGTTCACTCTCCCATTCCTCCCATTCGTCGGTAGACATCGAACACGGTCACGAAATCGCGGTGCTCCAGGCCAAGGCCGCGCGCCGCGTTCAGCATCTCGTTGGCCGCCGCGATCAGCGGCGCCGGAACGCCGTCCCTGCGCGCGAGATCGAGCGCGAGAAGCGCATCCTTCTGCTGCAGCGCCACGTTCGCAAGCGGCTTGTCCGGCATCTGCCCCTCGAGAATGAACGGGCCGCGATAGGACATGACCGGCGAGGCGACGACGCTCGCCAGCATCGCCTCGACCGCGACAGCGCGCTCGACGCCGCCCTTCTCCGCGAGCGCGACCGCTTCGCCGAACGCCACCATCTCGACGATGAGGCAGAGGTTAATCGCGACTTTCATCCGCACCGCGAGGCCCTGGCCGCCGATCCGCGCGACCTTCGGGCCGATCGCGAGCAGCACCGGCCTTACCCGCTCGTAGGCCGCCTCATCGCCGCCGACCATGATCGACGCGCTGCCGGCCCTCACCGTGACCGGACTTCCCGACAGCGGCGCGTCGAGCATCGTCAACCCGGCACGCGCGAACTCCTTCGCCACGCCCATGCTGACGCCCGGGTCGATCGTGCTCATGTCGATGAAGATGCCGCCCGAGCCGAGCCCGGCGATCACTCCCTCATCGCCGAGCGCGACGGCGCGAACCGCCGCGCCGTCGGTCACGATCGAGATCACCACCTCGCACCCCGACGCAACCTCGCGCGGGCTGTCCGCCCACGCCATCCCGGCATCGATCAGCGGCTCGGCCCTGGCTCTCGTGCGGTTCCAGCCGGTGACCGCGTGGCCCGCCTCCATCAGCCGCGGAATGATGAGCGAGCCCATGTCGCCCATGCCGATAAAGCCGATGCGCATGAAATCCCCGTCCCGATCCGGGATTGCCGACGGCCCATTCTGGCCCGCCGAGCGGCGTCGTGCCAAGGCCGGTTCGGGCATTATCTGAATGGCCGGCCGCGGGCCGCCGCGGATCGGCGAGCATCGCCACCCGGTGCACGTGTTCAAGGCCAGGTGAACTTGCGAGCCTGACCGGCGGGCACGCCGATTGCATCTCCGTCCGCCGAGAGGTGCCCTGACAGTGACCATCCATGCCCGCTCGGGCCGCGACAACAATTTTCACCTGATCCGCCATGCGGCCGCCGCGGCCGTGGTGCTCACCCATTCCTATTCCGTGGTCACCGGCCGTTTCGAGAGCGAACCGCTGGTCGCGTGGTTCGGCACCTCGATCGGGCTCTACGCGGTCTCGGTGTTTTTCGTTCTCAGCGGATTTCTCGTCGCCCAGAGCCTCGCGGCGAGCGCCGACCTCATTCGCTTTGCCGTCTCGCGGATGCTGCGTATTTTCCCCGCGCTGATGATCGCCGTGGCGCTGGCCAGCCTCGTGATCGGACCGCTGCTGACCCAGCTTCCGGCCGGCGCCTATTTCGCCGACCCCGATCTTGCCCGCTACATCGTCGGCTCGCTTTCGACGCTGGCGACCGATCATCACCTGCCCGGGCTGTTCGCGGCCCTGCCCGAATCGGGCAGGGTCAATGTCCCGCTGTGGACGCTGAAATACGAGATCGCGGCCTATATCTCGCTCGCGACCATCGCCGCCAGCGCCCTGCTGGTGGGCGCGCGGTTCATGATCTGGGCGGCCGGCGCGGTGATCATGGTTTGCATCGTTGCTCACGCCGCTTTTCCCGACGACGAAGTGACGGGGAGCCTGCACAACGCCATTCACCTGTTCCTGCCCTTTTATCTGGGGGTTGCCGCCTATCACCTGCGCCGGCTGATCCCGCTCGCTGCTTCCGGCATCGTTCTGCTGGCGGGCGTCGCCGTTCTCCTCGCGCCGACGGTCCTGGGAAGCGTTGCCGAAAGCGTGCTCATCGCCTATTCGGTGCTGTGGCTCGCGTTCCTGCCCGGCATTCCGACCCGCGGGCTCGAGCGCCTCGGCGACGCCTCTTACGGCATCTACATCTACGCCTTCCCGATCCAGCAGCTATTGCGCCTGCTGTATCCCGGGATCGAACCGCTGGCGCTGTTCTGTGCATCGCTCGCCGTCACCGTGCCGCTCGCGTTCGCGTCCTGGCACCTGATCGAGAAGCCGTGCCTCGATGCGCGCGGGCTCATCGTGTCGGCGCTGCGAAGAGACCGCCCGGGAACCGCGCGCGCCTGAGGCCGCGCAGGCCCGCGCCATCGACCCGGACCGCCATCCACGGTGCGCGCGCGGGCGCCATTTGCTAGGGTCCGGCGCCATGAGCGCGCACGACCGCAAGCCCGAGGCCGAGACATCGCCGGCAACGCCGATGATCGCCCAGTATCTCGAAATCAAGGCGGCCAATCCGGACTGCCTCCTGTTCTACCGCATGGGCGACTTCTTCGAGATGTTCTTCGACGATGCCGTGCGCGCGGCCGAGGCGCTCGACATCACGCTGACCAGGCGCGGCCGCCACCGGGGCGAGGACATTCCGATGTGCGGCGTGCCGGTCCATTCCGCTGACGCCTATCTTCAGACGCTGATCCGCAAGGGCTTCAGGGTCGCGGTCTGCGACCAGCTCGAGGATCCGGCCGAAGCCAGGAAGCGCGGTTCCAAGTCGGTGGTCCGGCGCGACGTGACCCGCCTCGTCACCCGCGGCACCCTCACCGAGGATTCGCTGCTGGATGCCCGCCAGTCGAATTTCCTCCTCGCCCTCGCCCGCACCAGAAACTCGGGCAACGACGCCTTTGCCGCCGCATGGACCGACATCTCGACCGGACAGCTCTTCTCCATGGACCTCGACAAGGCCGATCTCGCCGCCGAGATCGCCCGCCTCGAGCCGGGCGAGATCGTATTCCCGGACACGATCGACTGGGAGCGCGACATGACCGCTCCCCCCGCCGGATGCGCCATGTCGCCGCTCCCCGCCCGCCAGTTCGATTCAGCCGCCGGCGAGCGGCGCCTCGCCGAGATTTTCTCGGTGCGCACGAGCGAGGGGTTCGGCCAGTTCTCCCGCGCCGAAATCGGCGCCCTCGGCGCGCTCATTCATTATGTCGACCTGACCCAGCGCGGCCGCCTGCCGGCGCTCGCCCCGCCACGGCACATCGACACCGGCCGTTCCATGGTGATCGACCGCGCGACCCGCGCCAATCTGGAGCTTGCCCGCACCCTGTCCGGCGAGCGCAGGGGCAGTCTGCTTGCCCATATCGACCGGACCCTGACCGGCGCCGGCGCGCGCCTGCTTTCCGCCCGGCTCCTGGCGCCGTCGACCGACACCGGCGAAATCGGCCGCCGCCTCGATGCGGTCGCCTGTTTCGTCGCGGCCGAGGCGCTGCGCGCCGATGTGCGCCAGGCCCTCAGGGCCATTCCGGACATGGTCCGGCCGCTGTCGCGGCTGTCGCTCGCGCGCGCGGGCCCGCGCGATCTGGGCGCCGTGCGATCCGGGCTCGCCGGGGCGCTGGCGCTGCCCGATCTGATCGAAGGCCACCGCGCGCTCGCCCCGCCGCCGGGCGAGGTGACCGCCGCCGTTGCCGCGCTGAGGGATGGTCCCCACGATCTGGTCGCAAGGCTGGGCGCGGCGCTCGCCGACGAATTGCCGGTCCAGACCAGCGCCGGCGGATTCGTCCGCGCCGGGTTCAGCGCCGAGCTCGACGAGGCGCGCACGCTGCGCGACGAGACCCGCCAGGTTATCGCCGCTCTCCAGTCCCGCTACCAGGCCGAGACCGGCATCAAGCCGCTCAAGCTCAGACACAACAACGTCCTCGGCTATTTTGTCGAGGTGCCGGCCGCCCACGCGCCGACGCTCGGGTCGGCGGGCGGCGGCGGGCGGTTCATCCACCGCCAGAGCCTGGCGAGCCAGATGCGCTACACCACCGGCGAGCTCGCGGACCTCGAAATCCGGATTGCCGAAGCCTCGGGGCGCGCGCAGGCGATCGAAGAGGCGATCTTCGCCGACCTCGCGGACGCCGTCCTCGCCTGTTCGCCCGAGATCGGGCGGATGAGCGACGCGGTCGCCGCCATCGACGTCGCCGCGGCCCTCGGCGAGCTCGCCGTTGCCGCGCGTTATTGCCGCCCGGTTGTCGAGGACTCGCTCGCCTTCGAGATCAGGAATGGCCGCCACCCGGTTGTCGAGGCCGCGCTCGAGGCGGCGCGCTCGGGCGCATTCATCGCCAATGACTGCGTGCTCAGCGCACCGGACCCCTCCCGCGGTGCGCTGTGGCTTCTGACCGGACCCAACATGGCCGGCAAGTCCACGTTCCTGCGCCAGAACGCATTGATCGCGATTCTCGCCCAGATGGGCTCCTTCGTCCCCGCCGAGACAGCGGTGATCGGCGTTGTCGACCGCCTGTTCAGCCGGGTCGGCGCCTCCGACGATCTTGCCGGCGGCCGCTCGACCTTCATGGTCGAGATGGTCGAAACCGCTGCCATTCTCAATCAGGCGCGGCCTGGTTCGTTCGTCATTCTCGACGAAATCGGCCGTGGCACCGCGACCTTCGACGGGCTCGCCATCGCCTGGGCGACGCTCGAACATCTGCACGAGGTCAACCGCTGCCGCACGCTGTTCGCCACCCATTTCCATGAGCTGACGGCGCTCAAGCAGACCCTCGCCCATGTCGCCAACATGACCATGCGGGTGAGCGAGTACCGGGGCGAGGTGGTGTTCCTCCACGAGGTGGTCCCCGGGTCGGCGGACCGGTCCTATGGCGTTCAGGTTGCCCGGCTCGCCGGACTGCCCGACGCGGTGATCGAGCGCGCCGGCACGGTTCTCGGGATTCTGGAGACGTCGGGCAAGTCCGCCGACCTTTCGCGGGAAATCGGCGACCTTCCCCTGTTCGCCGCCCCCCGTCCGGCCGCCCGCGCGGCCGCGCCCAGCAGCGCCGTCGAGACGCGACTTGCCGGCCTTGCGCCCGACGATCTGACCCCGCGCGAGGCGCTGGCGCTGATCTACGAGCTCCGCGCACTCGCCCATGGGTCCGACGGCCCCGATCCGAAGGCCCCGTCCGGCTGAAGGGACCTTGCATGGGTGGTCGCGAACGACTAGCAGTCGCACGAGGTCCGAGGACCAGACCAGCCGTGAGGCATCGTCGCATGTCCGACGAGTTTTTCGATCCGGCCGAGCTGCGCAACCGGCTGACGGCGCTCGCCCGCCAGCATGGCCAGAACGCCGACGAGCTGCGCCGGCGCGTGCTCGATCTCCTCAAGCGACTGGTCGCCGATGCCCACACGCGCGCCGAGGCCGAGCTGTTCGAACACGGCCACGGCACGCGCTGCGCCAGGGCGCTGTCGCATTTCCACGACGAGTTGCTGCGCGCGATCTACGATTTCACCATCACCCATGTCTACCGCTCACCCAACCCGACCGCGGGCGAGCGCATCGCGGTTGTCGCCGTCGGCGGCTACGGCCGCGGCACCCTCGCGCCCTATTCCGACATCGACCTTCTGTTCCTCCACCCCCACAAGCTGACGCCTTGGGCGGAAAGCGTGATCGAGTATCTGCTGTATCTGTTGTGGGATCTGGGCTTCAAGGTCGGCCACGCCACCCGCCACGTCGATCACTGCATCACCCTTGCGCGGTCGGATCACACCATCCGGACCTCGATTCTCGAGGCGCGGTTCCTGTGGGGCGACCGGGAGCTGTTCAACACCCTGACGCGGCGCTTCGACAGCGAGATCGTGGCCCGCACCATCGACGATTTCATCGAAACCAAACTCGAGGAACGCGACCGGCGCCACCGCCGTGCGGGCGAGTCGCGCTACCTGGTCGAACCGAACGTCAAGGAGGGCAAGGGGGGCTTGCGCGACCTGCACACCCTGTTCTGGCTCGGCCGCTACGTCTACCGCACGAGCAGACGCGCCGATCTGGTCGACGCCGGCCTGCTCACGCGCCAGGAGTATGCGCGGTTCGAGAAGGCGGAGGACTTCCTGTGGGCCGTGCGCTGCCACCTCCATTTCGAGATGGGTCGCGCCGAGGACCGCCTCACCTTCGATCTGCAGCCCGAAATCGCCCGCCGGCTCGGTTACTCCGAGCGCCCCGGACAGCGCCATGTCGAGCGGTTCATGAAGCACTATTTCCTGGTCGCCAAGGATGTCGGCGACCTGACCCGGATCGTCTGCGCCGCCCTGGAAGAGCGCCAGATCAAGAGCGCGCCCGTATTCAGCCGGGTTCTGGGGACCTTCGGCTTCCGGCCGACGCGGGCGCTGGACCACGGCTTCACCATCGGGCGCGGCCGGCTCAACCTTCAGTCGGCGTCCGTGTTCAGGGACGACCCGGTCAATCTGATCCGCCTGTTCCATTTTGCCGATACCGAAGGCGCCCTGCTGCACCCGGACCTTGTCCAGCGCGCCAGCCGCTCGCTGGGTCTGATCGACGACGCTCTGCGGGAAGATCCGGAAGCAAACCGTGTCTTTCTCGAGATCCTGACCTCCCCGCGCGCACCGGAGCGAACCCTTCGCCAGATGAACGAGGTCGGCGTGCTTGGCCGTTTCGTTCCCGATTTCGGCCGCATCGTCGCCATGACCCAGTTCAGCCGCTACCATCATTTCACGGTCGACGAGCATCTCCTGCGCACCGTCGGCTTCGTATCCGAGCTCGAGCACGGCCGACTCGGCGACGACCATCCCCTGAGCCACGAGATCTTTCCCACACTGGAGAACCGCCGCATTCTGTACGTGACGGCGTTCCTCCACGACATCGCCAAGGGCCGGCCCGAGGACCACTCCATTGCCGGCGCCGAAGTGGCGAGGAGGCTGTGTCCGCGCTTCGGTCTCAGCAAGTCGGAGACCGCCACCATCGCCTGGCTGATCGAACATCACCTGGTCATGAGCGAGGTGTCGCAACGCCGCGACCTGTTCGATCCGAAGACCATCAGCGACTTTGCCGAGTTGGTGCAAAGCCCGGAGCGGCTGAAGCTTCTGCTTGTTCTCACCGTGGCCGACATCCGGGCCGTCGGCCCCGGCGTGTGGAACGGCTGGAAGGGCGAGCTCCTGCGCACGCTTTATTACGAGACCGAGCCGGTTCTCGCCGGCGGTCATACGGCCGGCGGCCGGGCCCGGCGCGCGGAGGCCGCGCGCGAGCGGTTCAGGAAGGCGATGACCGCCTGGTCCGGCGAGGAGATCGAGCGGCACACCTCCCGGCTTAACGATCCCTACTGGCTGACCACCGACCTCGAACTTCAGCTCGCGCATGCGGGACTGATCGACGGGGCCGAAGGCAACGGCACCGTTTTCAATGCCGCCCACGACACCGACGCCTTTCGCGGCGTGACCCGGCTCATCGTGTACATGCCGGACCACCCGCACATTCTGGCGACCATCGCCGGCGCCTGCGCCATGTCCCATGCCGACATCGTCGATGCCCAGATCGTGACCACCGCGGATGGCTGGGTGCTGGACACGGTCGCGCTCAGACGCGACTTCGACGACGCGGACGAGGACCGCAGGGCCCGGCGCATCGCGCGCACGATCGAGAGTTCCCTGCGCGGCGAGCTGCTTCTCCCGGCGGCCGTCGAGCGCCGCACCAGGCCGCAACGGGTGAACGACCCGTTCGACGTCGAGCCGCAGATCGTCATCTCGAACAGCCTGTCGGACCATTCGACCGTGATCGAGATCGCGTGTCTCGACCGTCCCGGACTGCTCTATGACATCACCCGCGCATTGCGCGAGCTCAGCCTCAACATTCGCTCCGCCCACATCGCCACCTTCGGCGAGCGCGCCGTCGATGTCTTCTATGTGCGCAACCTGTTCGGCCTGCGCATTCACGATGGCGCGCGGCTGAACCAGATTCGCGCCGCCCTCGCCGCCGCGATCGATCCTGAAAGCGCGACCGAGAACGCGGTCGGCGCGGCGCTGGGCACCACCGCCCCACCGGCACCCGCCCGGGCATGAACCTCGTTCGCTCGGCGCTGACCGTCAGCGCCATGACCGCCGCCAGCCGTCTCCTCGGCTTTGTCCGCGACATCCTCATCGCCAGCCATCTCGGCACCGGACCCGTCGCCGACGCATTTTTCGTCGCCTTTCGCCTGCCCAACCTGTTCCGGCGCCTGTTCGCGGAGGGCGCGTTCAATTCGGCCTTCGTGCCGCTCTATTCCGGCCGGCGCGAGGCCGAGGGTGCGCAAGCGGCAAGGCGGTTTGCCGGCGAGGTCGCGAGCGTCCTGCTGTGGTCGCTGATCATCTTCACCGCGGCCTGCGAGCTGGCGATGCCGCTGGTCGTCCATGTCATCGCGCCCGGGTTCACCGACACCACGGACAAGTTCGACCTGACCACGCATCTGTCCCGGATCACCTTTCCCTACCTCGCGCTGCTGTCGCTCGTCGCGCTCACCTCGGGCATTTTGAACGCCGTCGGCCGCTTCTCGGCGGCGGCGGCGGCGCCGATCGCGCTCAACGTCGTCCTGATCCTCGCTCTGACACTCATCGGCGAGCTGGGTCTTGCGGCAACGCCACCGGCCGGCGAGATCCTGGCCTGGGGAGTCGCGCTCGCCGGCCTCGCCCAGCTCGCGCTGGTCTGGGTCGCGGCGCGCCGCGCGGGCGTGGCGCCGCACTTTTCCCGTCCGCGCCTCACCCCCGGCACCAGACGGCTGATCGCGCTCGGGATTCCGGGCGTGTTCGCCGCTGGCGCGACTCAGATCAATATCGTCATCGGCACCATTATCGCCTCGTTTCAGGACGGCGCGGTGTCGTTCCTCTACTATGCCGATCGCATTTACCAGCTCCCCCTCGGCGTGGTCGGGATCGCCATCGGAGTGGTTCTCCTGCCCGATCTGTCGCAGCGGCTGGCAGCGAACGACGGCACCGGAGCGCTCACGGCGCAGAACCGAGCCTGCGAGCTTTCGATGCTGCTGACGCTTCCCGCAGCGGTCGCGCTCGTGGCCATTCCGGGACCGATCATCTCGGTGCTGTTCGAGCATGGCCATTTCGGCGCCGGCGATACCGCGGCCACCGCTCCGGCGCTGGCCGCGTTCGCGGCCGGCCTGCCGGCGTTCGTCCTCGCCAAGGTGTTTCAGCCCGGGTTCTTCGCCCGCGAGGACACGAGGACCCCGATGTGGTTCGCGATCGCCGGCGTCGCGGTCAACATCGCCGGATCGATCGCCATGTTTCCCGTTCTCGGCCATATCGGGATCGCGGTGGCGACATCGCTCGGCGGGTGGCTCACCGCCGCCCTCCTCATCGCGACCCTGATGCGACGCCGACACTACGCCGCCGACGCCCGCCTGAAGCGCCGCCTCGCCCTCACTCTCGCATCAAGTATCGCCATGGGCCTCACCCTTCTCGCCGGCGCCGAACTCCTCGCCCCGCAGCTCGCCTCCGATCAACCGCCGATCGTCCGCGCCGCCGGCCTCGCCGTGCTGGTCGCCGCCGGGGTCGCCCTGTTCGCCGCGCTGGCCGAGCTGACCGGCGCGGCAAGCCTGCGCGACCTTGCCGCCGCGGTTCGCCGTCGTCCGGCGCCGTGACCCGTGCTTGCCAGTCCGGCGCCGGCGCGGCATAACCCGCCGCGGCATTCTGCGGGCCGTACACGGGGAACAGGCGATGCGGGTATTTTCCGGGATCCAGCCGTCCGGCGATCTGCATCTCGGCAACTATCTGGGCGCGATCGTGCGTTTTGTCGCGCTTCAGGAAACGCATGACTGCATTTACTGCGTCGTCGACCTGCATGCGATCACCACCTGGCAGGAGCCGGCGGCGCTGACCCGGCGCACGCGCGAGGTTACCGCCGGCTTCCTCGCCTCCGGCATCGACCCGGTGCGCCACATCGTGTTCAACCAGAGTCAGGTCGCCGAGCACGCCGAACTCGCCTGGATCTTCAACTGCGTCGCCCGCATGGGGTGGCTGGGCCGGATGACCCAGTTCAAGGAAAAGGCCGGCAAGCACCGCGAGAACGCCTCGGTCGGCCTGTTCGCCTATCCGACCCTGATGGCGGCCGACATTCTGGCCTACCGGGCGACCCACGTGCCGGTCGGCGAGGACCAGAAGCAGCATCTCGAGCTCGCCCGCGACATCGCCCAGAAATTCAACAGTGATTTCGCGGCCTCGATCGGCGAATGCGCGCTGGAGCCGGAATTCTTTCCCCTGCCCGAACCGCTGATCACCGGACCTGTTCCGCGGGTCATGTCGCTGCGCGACGGAACCCGGAAGATGTCGAGCTCGGACAGCTCGGACATGAGCCGCATCAACCTCGCCGACGACGCCGACGCGATCGCCCGGAAGGTGCGCCGGGCCAAGACTGATCCTGATCCGCTTCCGGGCGAGCCGGCGGGCCTCGAAGGCCGGCCGGAGGCCGCCAATCTGGTCGGCATCTTCGCCGGTCTCGCCGACCGCTCCCAGGCAGATGTGCTCTCCGAGTTCGCCGATGCCCAGTTCTCCGCGTTCAAGGCCGAACTCGCCGATCTCCTGATCGCCCGGATCGCCCCGATCGGCGAGGAAATGCGCCGCCTTCTCGCCGATCCGGCCGAGATCGACCGGATTTTGACCGCCGGCGCCGACCGCGCGCGCGCCATCGCCGCTCCCGTCCTCGCCGACACCAAGCGCATTGTCGGTCTGGTCGGGGCCGGCGGCGGCAAATAGGCTTGCTGAGATGGACCGGCTACTGGCAGCATCGCGGCCATGACCGCGCAACCGAGTCGCCGCGCCAAGGGCTATCTGGGCGAGCAGAACCGCAAGTTCCTGATCGTCGTCGACGATACTGCCGAATGCCGGCGCGCGCTGCGCTACGCGAGCCGCCGGGCGCTGCACACCGGCGGTGGTCTGACCCTGCTCAGGATCGTCAGCCCCGCCGATTTCCAGCATTGGCTGGGGGTCGAACAGGTCATGCGCGAAGAGGCGCAATCGGAAGCAAGGCGCATCCTCGAAGGCTTTGCCGCCGAGGTCGAGGAGATGACCGGCAAGACGCCCGAACTCGTCATCCGCGAAGGTCAGGCCGCCCAGGAGATCATCCGACTGATCGAGGAAGACGGCGACATCGCTCTTCTCGTCCTCGGCGCCGGCACCGAGGCCGAGGGGCCCGGACCGCTGGTGTCCCTGTTCGCCGGCACCGGTGCCGGGACGTTTCCGATTCCGATCACCATCGTGCCGGGCGACCTCTCCGACGAAGAGATCGAGGCCCTGGCCTGACGGCTCGCTGGCGCCCGGCGCCGTGCGTCCCTATATTTCAGGCCTGATGCCGCAAAGGTGAGCAGATGTTCATTCAGACCGAAACCACTCCCAATCCGGCGACCCTGAAGTTTCTGCCCGGTCGCCCGGTTCTGGACGGCACCACCCGCGATTACCGTGACGCCGGCGCGGCGGGCGAATCGCCGCTCGCCCGGCGCCTGTTCGAGATCGGCAGCGTGTGCGGCGTCTATCTTGCCGACGATTTCATCGCCGTGACCAAGCATACCGGCGAATGGCAGCATCTCAAGCCGGCGATTCTCGGCGCGATCATGGATCACTATCTTTCCGACGAACCGACCCTGGTCGCGCCGGACGGGCCCGATCCGGCCGCGGCGGAGGAGTTCTTCGACCAGGCCGACGCCGAAACGGTCGCCGCCATCAAGGAGCTGATCGAGACCCGCGTCCGCCCGGCCGTCGCCCAGGACGGAGGCGACATCGTGTTTCGCGGCTTCGCCGACGGCGTCGTGTTCCTCAACATGCACGGCGCCTGCGCCGGCTGCCCGAGCTCGACCATGACCCTCAAGCAGGGGATCGAAAACCTCCTGCGTCATTTCCTGCCCGAGGTCGAGGAGGTTCGCCCGGTCTGAGGGCGCGCCGGCCGAAGCTGGCCCGGCGGCGGGTGCAGGTCGCGGTGTCCGCCATTCCCGGGCGAGGGCAAACGGTCGCCTGTCCGGCTCGCGCGGGCGGCCAGCCATGCTGACGCTCGCGATTGACACCGCTTCCGATTCCTGCGCCGTCGCGCTTTGGCTGGGGGACGGCGGGGGCCGCCTGTGCGCCGAACGCGAACGGCCCATGAGCCGGGGACATGGCGAAGCCCTGTTCGGCATGGTCACCCAGGTGCTGGATGAGGCTGCGGTGTCCGTGCACGACATCGCGCGCTTCGCCGCGGTCAGCGGCCCTGGAACCTTCACCGGACTCAGGATCGGGCTCGCGGCGATCAGGGGGCTGGCGCTCGCGCTCGACGCCGACGCCCTCGCCGTTTCCGCGTTCGAGCTCATCGCCGCCGCCGACCAGGAGGCCCACGGCGAATGCCGGCCCCGGATCGTCGCCATCGACGCACGGCGCGGCGAGCTCTATGTCGCCGTCCTCGACCGGAACGGCAGTTTCGCCGCCCCGCCGGCGCTGCTGACCCCGCGAGCCGCCGGCGAACGCCTGACGCCGGAGCGCAATCTCGTCATCGGCTCGGGCGCGCCCGCGCTGTTGCTGGAAGCCGCCGCCCGTGGCCTCGCGGCCGAGACCCGCAAGATCGCACGCCCGCCGGCGCGCCTCCTCGCACGGCTCGCGGCGACCCGCGAGCCGGCCGATTTCCCACCCGAGCCTCTCTATATCCGCGCCCCCGATGCCAAGACGCCCGCATCGCGCCCACCGAACGAGCCCCGGTCGTGACCGCGGCGACCCGATCCCCGGCCGGCCCGCAACCGCAGGGCTATGTCCTCAGGCGTGCCGCGCCGAGCGATGCCGCTGGGATCGCGGAGCTCCATATGAGCCGGTTTCCGAGCGGCTGGAGCGCCGCCGGGATTTGCGCGCTTCTCAACCAACGCCATGTGTTCGCGCACATCGCCGAAACCCGGACCGGCGGGACCGACGTTGCCGGCGTCGTGATCGCGCGTGCCGCGGCCGGAGAGGCGGAAATCCTCAGCCTTGCGACCGCGAGGGACCACGAGGGCCGCGGAGTTGGCGGCGCCCTCGCCCGGCTGGCCTGCGCCGGCGCGGCCCGGCGCGGTGCCGGCGAGATGTTTCTCGAGGTCGCGGCGGGCAACGCTGCCGCACTGCGGCTTTACCGGCGCCTCGGCTTTCGTGAAATCGGGCGCCGGCCGCGCTATTATGGGCCGCACGAGGCCGACGGGGCGATTGTTCTTGGCCGCGGCCTGACGGCGCCGGTGGACGGACGCGCCGCAGATTCATAAATTGGCCCCGGCGCGCCGATGCGCCACCAGGAGGGTGCGATCACCAACGCTCAGCAGATATCCGAGCTGGAGGAGCTGTGCATTCGCAAGGGGATGCGCATGACCGACCAGCGCCGGGTGATCGCGCGCGTTCTGAGCGACGCCGACGACCACCCCGACGTCGAGGAGGTTCACCGCCGGGCGGCAGCCGTCGACGAGCGGATCGCCATCGCAACGGTCTATCGCACGGTCCGGTTGTTCGAGGATTCAGGGATTCTCGAGCGTCATGATTTCCGCGACGGCCGCTCGCGCTACGAGCAGGTTTCCGAAGAGCATCACGATCACCTGATCGATGTTCAATCCGGCGATATCATCGAGTTCCGCAACGAGGACATCGAACGGCTTCAGGATGTGGTCGCGCGCGAACTCGGCTACCGCCTGGTCGACCACCGCCTTGAGCTCTACGGCGTTCCGCTGGACCGCAAGCGCAAGGATTGACCAGTGACGCGGACCACGAGCCAGCCGGAAGGATCGCCGCGGTGGCGGCCGTAAAGGCGGCGCTGGCCATTGTCGCCACATTCGTACTGGCGCTCGCCCTGTCGGTTCCCCACATCCCGATCACCCGCCTGTGGCCGGCCAGGGCCGGCTACTTTCCATGGCTGTTTCACCGGCTGGTGCTGAGGCTGATCGGCATCAGGCTGGACGTCGAAGGCAGGCTCGCTCCGGGTCCGGTTCTGATCGTCGCCAACCACGTCTCCTGGCTCGACATCGTGGTGCTGGGCGCCATCGGCGAGCTCAGTTTCATCGCCAAGCATGAAGTTGCCGGCTGGCCCGGCTTTGGAACCCTCGCCCGGCTCCAGCGAACGGTGTTCGTCAACCGCGAGCGGCCGAAACAGGCCATGCGCGCCAAGAGCGAGATCGAAAAGCGCTTCGATGCCGGCGAGCGAATCGTCCTGTTCGCGGAAGGAACCTCGAGCGACGGCAACCGCATCCTGCCGTTCCGCACTCCGCTGTTCGCGGTCGCGGCCTACTGCCCCGAAAAAGAGCGCCCGGTGCCGGTGCAGCCGCTGTCACTGGCTTACACGCGGCTGCACGGACTGCCCATCGACCGCGCCCTGCGGCCCAAATTCGCCTGGTATGGCGACATGTCGATGGTGCCGCATATCTGGGCGATCCTTTGCGCCGGGCCGATCGACGTCAAGATCGTCCTCCACGAGCCGGTCACGCTCGCCGATTTCGCCAACCGCAAGGAGCTGGCGTCCTACTGCGAGGCGCACGTGCGCGCCGGCTTTCTCACCGCCATTCTGGGCCGGCCGGTCCGCCCCGATCAGGCCGAGCCACCCGCACGCGCCCTGGAGGCGCTGTCGTGACCACCGGGGCGCACGCCCGGCGCCGATTGCGCGCCGGCACGCGACGCGATAGAGACCTCGTCGAACCGGAGTCGGGCGAGCGAGGCGCCATGAAAAAGGTCTTCATCAGGACCTATGGTTGTCAGATGAATGTGTACGACTCCGAGCGCATGTCGGAAACACTGGCCGAGCATGGCTATGAGCCGACCGACCGTCTGGGCGAGGCCGACATGGTCCTGCTCAACACGTGCCATATTCGTGCCAAGGCCGCCGAGAAGGTCTATTCCGAGATCGGCCGGATCCGCCGGGTCAAGGAACGGCGCGCGGCCGATGGCCGCTCGACCCTGATCGCGGTCGCCGGCTGTGTCGCCCAGGCGGAAGGCGAACAGATGGTGCGCCGCGCGCCGGTGATCGACATCGTGGTCGGCCCGCAGGCCTACCATCGCCTCGGCGCGCTCGCGGCCACGGCGCTCGGCGAGGGCCGCAGCGTCGTCGACACCGAGTTTCCGGTCGAGGACAAGTTTGGAGCGCTCGTTCGCCGCCGCCATGCACCGGCGTTTCGACGCTCTCCCGCCGCTTTCCTGACCGTCCAGGAAGGATGCGACAAGTTCTGCACCTTCTGCGTCGTGCCCTATACGCGCGGAGCGGAATATTCCCGTCCCGTATCCGCCGTCGAATCGGAGGCCCGCCGCCTCGTCGATGCCGGAGTTCGCGAGATCACGCTGCTCGGCCAGAACGTCAACGCCTATCATGGCGAGGGCCCGGACGGCCGCACCTGGGGCCTCGGCCGGCTCCTGTTCCACCTTGCCCGCATCGACGGCCTTGACCGGCTGCGTTACACCACCAGTCACCCGCGCGACGTCGATGACGCATTGATCGCCGCCCACCGCGAGCTGGACGTGCTGATGCCCTATCTGCATCTGCCGGTCCAGTCCGGATCGGACCGGGTGCTGGCGGCCATGAACCGGCGCCACACCGCGGCGGAGTATCTGGATACGGTTGACCGCGTCCGCGCGGCAAGGCCAGATCTCGCACTGTCCGGCGACTTCATCGTCGGCTTTCCGGGCGAGACCGACGCCGATTTCGAAGCGACGCTCGCGCTCGTGCGCGAGGCCGGGTACGCCCAGGCCTACTCGTTCAAATATTCGCCGCGTCCGGGAACCCCGGCCGCGCAAGATGCCGATCAGATCGACGACAGGCGCAAGACCCGCCGCCTGCAGCGGCTCCAGGAGCTCGTGAATGCCCAGCAGGCCGCGTTCAACGAGACCATGGTCGGCCGCCGGCTGGACGTGCTGATCGACCGCGATGGCCGCCACGCGGGCCAGCTCGCCGGGCGCACCGCCTATCTCCAGGCGGTCCACGTCGATGGCCCCCGCGATCTCTTCGGCGAGATTGTCGGGGTCGACATCACCCGGTCTGGCGCGAACAGCCTCGCCGGAAGGATAGTTGCCGCGCACGCGAAGACCGGTGCCGGTGCCGATCCCGGGGCACGCGCCCATTGAGCCGGACCCGCGCCACCCCAACCATCGACCTCGATCGGCCGGGCGACGGCTCGCTGGTCATGATCTTCGACAACACCGCGCTGCTGGTCGATCTGTTCGGCCGCCACGACCAGAACCTCGCCACGATCGAGGACCGGCTTTCCGTTCAGGCGACGCCGCGCGGCAATCGCGTTGCGCTGACCGGAGAGTCCCATGCGGTGGAGCGCGCGCGCCAGGTTCTGGAGGACCTCTACCACCGTCTCGAGGCCGGCCTGGAAATCGGGCCCAGCGAAGTCGACGGTGCGCTCCGTCTCATCGACCGGACCCCGTCCGACGCGGCCGATGGCGATGGGCTCGCGCTCGTCCGCACCCGCAAGCGCGTGATCCAGCCGCGCTCCCCGACGCAGGACCTCTACATTCGCCGCCTCGGCGATACCCCCCTCGTTCTGGGGACCGGACCCGCCGGCACCGGCAAGACCTATCTCGCGGTCGCGGTCGCGGCCGCGGCGCTCGAACGCGGCGAGGTCGAGCGCATCATCCTGTCGCGTCCCGCCGTCGAAGCCGGCGAGAGGCTCGGATTTCTGCCGGGCGACATGCGTGAGAAGGTCGATCCCTATCTGCGTCCGCTCTACGACGCGCTTTATGACTGCCTGCCGGCGGCGCAGGTCGAGCGCGGTCTGGAGAGCGGGCAGATCGAGATCGCGCCGCTCGCGTTCATGCGCGGCCGGACCCTTTCGCATGCCTTCGTCATCCTCGACGAGGCCCAGAACTGCACGCGAATGCAGATGAAGATGGCCCTCACCCGCCTCGGCGAGAACGGCCGCATGGCGGTGACCGGCGATCCGAGCCAGATCGATCTGCCGGACCCGTCCCTCTCCGGCCTGATCGAGGCCCGGCGTATCCTCAAGGGAATCGAAGGCGTCTGCGAGGTGACGTTCACCGCCGCCGATGTTGTCCGCCATGCGCTGGTGACCCGCATCGTCGAGGCCTATGACCGCGCCGAGGGCCATGACAAGCAATGACCGGAGCTGACGGCCCGCCGGGCGTCGAGATCAGGATCGACGACGCGGGATGGTCGCTCGTCGACGATCTGGACTGTCTGGTTCGCGCGGCTGTCCGCGCCGCCTGGGCATCGGCCGGACCGGACGGGCGCGGCGAGGTCAGCCTTCTGTTCACCTGTGATGACGCCATGCGCGCGCTCAACGCCCGCTACCGCGGCATCGACGCGCCGACCAACGTTCTCGCGTTCCCGTGCGAGCCGCCGCTGTTTGGCGATATCGCCCTCGGGCTCGAGACCGTGACCCGCGAAGCGCGCGAACAGTCAAAGCCGCTCGGCCATCACGTCAGCCATCTCGTTGTCCACGGAGTGCTGCATCTGCTCGGCTTCGACCATCACGCGGTCAGCGAGCGCCGGCGCATGGAGCGGCTCGAGATTTCGATCCTCGACCGTCTCGCCGTTCCCGATCCCTACCGCCCCGGCGGCGCCGGCACGCGGCCAGGTGCTCCAAGCTGATGCATTTCATGCTCTCACGACGCCCGGTCGGGAGGCCGCGCCATTGACCGCCACCCGAGCCACACGCACCGTTTTCGACCGCGCCGCCGCCGCGGTCGTTGTTCTGTGGGGATGGCGCCGCCTCACCCTCGCCGGCCTCGCCGGGGCTGCGAGCGCGCTGGCGCTCGCGCCCCTGCACCTGCTCGCGGTCCTGTTCATCACCTTGCCGGTTCTGGTGTGGCTTGTCGACGGAACCGCGGCCCGCGGCCCGGGCGGGCAGCGGACCGCCTGGCCCGCCGTGCGCGAGGCCTTTTTCGTCGGCTGGTCATTCGGGTTCGGATATTTCCTGGCGGGTCTCTACTGGGTCGGCTTCGCGCTTCTTGTCGACGCCGAGCAATATGCCTGGGCGCTGCCGCTGGCGGTCGTCGCGCTCCCGGCCGGGCTGGCGCTTTTCGTCGCCCTCGCCTGTGCGCTCGCCCGCCTCGCCTGGGGCGGCGGCTATCGCCGCGTCGTCGCGCTGGCGGCGGCCTGGACCGCGTGCGAGTGGCTGCGCAGCGAAATCCTGACCGGCTTTCCATGGAACCTCATCGGCCAGACCCTTGCCGGATCGGACGCCCTGATCCAGCCCGCCGCCTATGTCGGCGATCTTGGGATGAGCGCCCTGGTGATCCTGACGGCCGCGGCCCCGGCCACGCTGGCCGACCGGTCGCGCGAGCGCACATTGCTCTCCCGGACCTTGCCATCCTGTCTCGCGCTGCTCGTTCTGGCGGGCCTGTGGATCGCCGGCGCCGAGCGCGCGCGCAGCGGCGATGAAGGCACGGTGCCGGGCGTGGCATTGCGGATCGTTCAGCCCAATATCGACCAGTCGGAGAAATGGGACCCGGCCAACCGCTCGCCGAGCATCGCGCTCTATCTGGAGCTTTCCGACAGCGCCACCTCGCCCGACCGGATGGGCATCTCCGAGGTCACCCATCTCATCTGGCCGGAGACCGCGCTCCCGGTCCTGCTCACCAACGAACCGCAAATCCTGGCCCAGATCGCGGCGCTCCTGCCCGATCAGAGCCACCTGGTGACCGGAGCGCTGCGCGCCGAGCCCGCGTCGGCCGGGCCCGATGCGCGCTACTACAACTCCGTCGTGGTCATCGACGGAAAGGGCCGCGTTTCATCGCTCTACGACAAGCGCCGGCTGGTCCCGTTCGGCGAGTTTCTCCCGTTTCAGTCGTGGCTGGAACGTCTCGCCATCACCCAGCTGACCGGCGTTGTCGGCGGCTTTACCGCCGGCGGGCGCGGCCACGGCCTCATGCCGGCCGGCGCCGTGCCGCGCTTTGCCCCGCTGATCTGCTACGAGATCGTGTTCACCGGCGACCTGTTCGCGGACGGGGCCCGGCCCGGCTGGATCGTCAATGTCACCAACGATGCCTGGTTCGGAAACACGTCGGGACCGTGGCAGCATCTCGCCCAGGCGCGGCTGCGTGCGGTGGAGCAGGGACTCCCGGTGATCCGCGCGGCGAACACGGGTATCTCGGCCGTCATCGACGCAAGGGGCCGCATCCGCCACATTCTGGGCAGCGGCCGCCGCGGCGTCATCGACGCGAGCCTGCCGGCGCCGATCGAGCCCACCTTCTATGCAACCTTCGGCCGCCTGACGGTTGCGCTCGTTCTTGTTCTCGCGGCGTTGTGGATATTGTTGGCCAAGATTTTAGAAGATCGCCGCGGCCGCTTGCATAGCGGCCACGACTCGGGGTGGTGCTGAAGAATTGCTGCACTAAAGAGACAAGGCACGTTAGAATAGATCATTGCAGGCAGTGCCAAAATCGAGCGAACATGGACAAACCGCCGCATCCCATCGACCGCCATGTCGGCGGCCGCGTCCGCCTCAGGCGCACACTTGTCGGCATGAGCCAGGAGCAGCTCGGCGCCAGGCTCGGTCTGACGTTTCAGCAGGTTCAGAAATACGAGAAGGGCTCCAACCGGATCAGCGCCAGCCGACTCTGGGAGATCGCATCGGCGCTCAACGTGCCGATTTCGTATTTCTATGACGGCGCGGGCTCCACCGCCTCGGGCTCGACCGAAGGATTTTCCGAGTCCGGGCAGACGGCCATCGAAGGTATCGCGCACAGCTCGGAAAGCCTGGCGCTTCTGCGTCATTTCACCCAGATCACCGACCTCGGGACCCGACGGGCGATGGTGGATCTTGCGCGCGCGCTGGCCTCGGCATCGCGCGCGCGTCAACAGGGCGAGGGCGGCGATCCTTGACCTTGCCGCACGGGCCTGCCAGAAACGCCACCGTTCCAGGATAGAAATCCAACCGTGATGGGGCGGCAGGTGTCGAACAACTCGTACTTATTTACCAGCGAATCGGTGGCGGAGGGTCATCCCGACAAGGTTTGCGACCGGATTTCCGACGCGATCGTCGACGCATTTCTCGGCGCCGAAAGCCAGTCCAGGGTCGCGGTCGAGACGCTGGCGACCAGCAACCTGGTGGTGCTCGCAGGCGAAGTGCGCGGACCGGATTCGGTCACCGCCGAAACAATGGAGCAGATTGCGCGGCGCTGCGTGCGCGAGATCGGTTATGAACAGGACGAATTTCACTGGCGCACACTCAAGGTGTGCTGCCGGGTGCACCAGCAGTCGCCCGATATCGCCCGGGGGGTCGACGCGTCCGGCAACAAGGACGAGGGCGCCGGCGACCAGGGCCTGATGTTCGGCTATGCCTGCCGCGAGACCGACGTGTTGATGCCGGCGCCGATCTATTATGCGCACCGGATACTCGGCGCCATGCACGCCGCCCGCCACTCGGGCGCGGAGGCGCGGCTCGGACCCGACGCCAAGAGCCAGGTGACGCTGCTTTACGAGGACGGCAGGCCGGTGCGCGCGGCCTCGGTCGTGGTCTCGACCCAGCACCGCGAGGATGTCACCCAGGACGAGGTCCGCGAGATCGTGCGGCCCTATGTCGAGGCGACGCTGCCCGCGGGCTGGATGTGCCCGGACGACGAGTTCTACGTGAACCCGACCGGCAAGTTCGTGATCGGCGGGCCGCACGGCGACTGCGGCCTGACCGGGCGCAAGATCATCGTCGACACCTATGGCGGCGCGGCGCCCCATGGCGGCGGCGCATTCTCGGGCAAGGATCCTTCCAAGGTCGACCGCTCGGCCGCCTATGCCGCGCGCTACCTCGCCAAGAACGTGGTCGCGGCCGGCCTCGCCGACAAATGCGTGATCCAGATCGCCTACGCGATCGGGGTCTCCAAGCCGCTCTCGGTCTATGTGCTGCTCGACGACAGGTCGGGCGCGAAGTCGACCAGGGTGGCGTCGGCGCTGCGCGAAGTGATGGACCTGAGCCCGCGCGGCATCCGCACCAGGCTGGAGCTCAACCGGCCGATCTATGAGCGCACGTCCGCCTACGGCCATTTCGGCCGCGAGCCCGAGCCCGATGGCGGCTTTTCCTGGGAACGGGTTGATCTCGCGGAATCGATACTGGCCGCCCTCACCTGATTGGCGGCCCTGAGCCTCGTGCGGACGCCGCGGTGACGGGTTCGCCCGACCGACCCGGCAGGCTTCCCACGTTCGGCCGCCGGCGTGGCCACGCTCTGAGCCCGCGACAGCGCGGGCTGCTCGAGCGGACTCTGCCGGGGCTGCTTGTGGCGCTCCGCGCCCCCGGAACGCTCGATCCGGCAATCCTGTTCGGCCACCCGGTCCGCAGCGTGTGGCTCGAGATCGGCTTCGGCGCGGGCGAGCACCTCGCTTGGCAGGCGGCGCAAAACCCCGACATAGGCTTCCTTGGCGCCGAGCCCTACGTCAACGGCATCGCCAAGCTGCTGGTCGCCATCGAGGAGCGAGGGCTTGCCAATATCCGCGTCCATGCCGGAGATGCCCGCGATCTCATCGACGCCCTGGCGCCTCGGTGCCTCGGTCGCGTCTTCATTCTGTTTCCCGATCCCTGGCCCAAGGCGCGCCATCACAAGCGCAGGCTGATCGACACCGCTCTCGTCGGCTCGCTGGCGCGCACCATGGAGCCGGGGGCCGAACTTCGGATCGCCAGTGACCTGGCCGACTACCAGCGCTGGATCATGCAGCGCCTGCTGGCCGACAACCGTTTCGAGTGGCTGGCCGCCTCGGCCCGGGACTGGCGCCGGCGCCCCGCCGACTGGCCCGCCACCCGCTATGAGAAAAAGGCGATCGCCGCGGGGCGCAGGCCCGCTTATCTCTCCTTCCGTCGACGCTGACATGGCGCCCGCCGGCGGCGCCGGCCGCGTGATGCGCGCCGCGCGGTCGCGATCAACCCGCTCTTGCATTCCCCCGCATCCCGCAATATATCTTGCGTAAATTCTCTCAACGGCAAGATTTCGTTGTGAGTGGGTTCCCCCGGGGGCCCGCTCTTTTTGTACTGATGACACGGTTCACATCATGCAGGCTGACCGTCAATTCCGGCACGGCGCCGTCACCGACGCGGGCGAGACGCGCCTGCGCTCGGAAACCGGGCCCGCGGCCCGCATCGCCGATCTCGTCGAGCCGGTGATCGAGGACATGGGCTACCGGCTGGTGCGGGTTCGCGTCAGCGGCCAGAACGGAACCACCGTCCAGATCATGATCGAGCGGCCGGACGGCACGCTGGAGATCGACGACTGCGTCGCCGTGACCCGCGTCTTGTCGCCGCTGATGGACATCGAGGATCCGATCCCCGGCGGCTATTTTCTCGAAGTCTCTTCGCCCGGCATCGACCGTCCGCTGGTGCGGCCGGCCGATTTCGAGCGCTGGTCGGGACACCAGGCCAGGATCGAGCTCACCGAACTCCTGGCCGGGCGCAAGCGGTTCAAGGGCCTGATCGAGGGTTTCGAGGACGGCGAGGTTCGCCTCCAGATCACGATCGAGGGCCGCGACGGCCCGCAAACCGTGGGCATTCCGTTCGCTCTGATTCACACGGCGAAACTGGTCCTCGGCGAAGACTTGCTCAAGCAGGCGCGGCCGGCACCGGCGGCCGCGCGCTAACCACGGAGAAACCGACATGTCACAACTGGGCGTCAGTGCCAACCGCCTCGAACTGCTTCAGATCGCCGATGCGGTGGCGCGTGACAAATCCATCGACAAGGCGATCGTCATTGCCGCGATGGAAGATGCGATCCAGAAGGCGGCGAAATCCCGCTACGGCGCGGAAAACGAGATTCGCGCCGAGATCGATCCCAAGACCGGCGAGATGAACCTGTCGCGCCTGCTCGAGGTTGTCGAGGCGGTGAGCAACGATGCCACCGAGATCAGCCTCAAGGAGGCGCAGTCGCGCAACCCCGCGGCCCAGGTGGGCGATTTCATTGCCGAAGCCTTGCCGCCGTTCGATTTCGGCCGCATCGCCGCCCAGAACGCCAAGCAGGTGATTGTCCAGAAGGTCCGCGACGCCGAGCGCGAGCGCCACTACGAGGAGTTCAAGGATCGCATCGGCGATATCGTCTCGGGCATGGTCAAGCGGGTCGAATACGGCAATGTGGTGGTCGACCTCGGCCGCGCCGAGGCGATCGTGCGCCGCGACGAGCTGCTGCCGCGCGAGACTTTCCACACCGGCGATCGCATCCGCGCCTACATTTATGATGTCCGGCGCGAGCAGCGCGGTCCCCAGATCTTCCTGTCGCGCACTCATCCCCAGTTCATGGCCAAGCTGTTCATGCAGGAGGTGCCGGAAATCTACGACGGCATCATCGAGATCATGTCGGTGGCCCGCGACCCGGGCAGCCGCGCCAAGATCGCGGTCATCTCCCGCGACTCCTCGATCGACCCGGTCGGCGCCTGCGTCGGCATGCGCGGCAGCCGCGTCCAGGCCGTCGTCAACGAGCTTCAGGGCGAGAAGATCGACATTATCCAGTGGAACACCGACGCCGCCACCTTCATCGTCAATGCCCTGGCGCCGGCGGAAGTGGCCAAGGTGGTGCTCGACGAGGAGGCCTCGCGCATTGAAGTCGTCGTTCCGGACGACCAGCTTTCCCTGGCGATCGGCCGGCGCGGCCAGAATGTGCGCCTGGCCTCGCAGCTCACCGGCTGGGACATCGACATCCTGACCGAGGCCGAGGAGTCCGAGCGCCGGCAGAGCGAGTTCACCGAGCGCAGCACGATGTTCATCGAAGCGCTCGACGTCGACGAAATGATTGCCCAGCTGCTGGCATCGGAAGGCTTCGCCACGGTCGAGGAGCTGGCCTATGTTCCCGTCGGCGAGATCGCCGAAATCGAGGGTTTCGACGCCGACACCGCGCAGGCGATCCAGGAGCGCGCGAGCCGGCATATCGAGGCTCGGAATGCCGAACTCGACGCCCGCCGGCGCGAACTCGGGGTTTCCGACCAACTGGCCGACATCGAGGGCATCACGCCGGCGATGCTGGTTTCGTTCGGCGAGAATGACGTGCGCACGCTCGAAGATCTCGCCGGCTGCGTTCCCGACGACCTCATCGGCTGGACCGAGCGCGAGAACGACGAGGTCAAGCGCCACGAGGGCGTTCTGGGCGGCTATGGCGTCTCGCGCGAGGACGTCGAGCAGCTGATCATGGGTGCGCGTGTCGCGGCCGGCTGGATCACCGAGGAGGACCTGGCCCCGGCGCAAGACCAGCCCGAAGCTGAAGCCGAAGCCGAGGCGACCGCCGAACCGGCGCGTTCCTTCGACAATGCCCGCATCCTGACCTGACCTCCTGACGGCGAACCATCGCCCGCGACCCGACATGAACGACCGCCGCTGCATCGTCACCCGCCAAAGCCGCCCGCCGGGCGAGCTGATCCGCTTCGTCGCCGGTCCCGACGGCGCCGTGGTTCCGGATCTGCGCGCGCGCCTGCCCGGTCGCGGCGCCTGGGTGACGGCCCAGCGTCAGACTGTCGAACGTGCCGTTCGCTCCAATGCGTTTTCCCGCGCTCTCAAGCGGGATGTCGCGGTTGCGCGCGATCTCGCTGAAATGGTGGAGCATCTGCTGCGCGAGCGTACGCTCGCCGCGCTCGGTCTCGCGGCCCGCGCCGGCGCGGTGGTCACCGGCTTCACCAAGGTCGATCGCGCCGCCCGCCGCGGCGATCTGGCCGTCGTGCTGACCGCCAGCGATGGCGCCGCCGACGGCCGGCGCAAGATCGCGGCCGCCGTTTCCGCCGCCCCGCGCGCGCGCCCGACACACGTCTCCGGCTTTTCGGCCGCGGAATTGGGTTTGGCATTGGGCCGGCCAAATGTGGTACATGCAGGCGTCGTTGCCGGGCGGGTTGCGGCATCACTCGAAACCGCGCTAACCCGATATGAGACGTATCGGCCAGGTGGAACCACGAGTGTTCGCGCCGCCTGACGTGGCGAACTGCGGCAAAACGACGGACCGACATGAGCGAAACCAAAGATACCGGAGACAAGAAGCTGCGGCTGTCCGCGGGCGGCAAGACGCTGAGCCTCAGGCGGTCGGTTGGCGAGACGGGCCGGGTCAAGCAGAGCTTTTCCCAGGGGCGCTCGAAGACCGTCGTCGTCGAGAAGAAGCGCAGCCGCACCCTTCGCCTGGCGCCCGAGCGCGCCGAGACGGCTCCGACCCTGCCCTCCGCGCCCGCGCCGGCCGAACGCCCGGCCGAGGCTCGCGCGCCCGAGCCGGAGCTGGCGGGCGATGGCCAGGACCGCCGTGCCGGCGTGGTCCTGCGCACCCTCACCGAGGAAGAAAAGGACGCCCGTGCCCACGCGCTGGCCGAGGCGCGGGTGCGCGAGGCCGCCGAGCGCAAGCAGGCCCTTGCCGAGGCACGCCACCGCGAGCACGAGGAAGAGCGGCTTGCCCGCGAGCAGGCCGAAGCCGAGGCCCGCCAGGCCGAGGAGGAGCAGCGCCGGCACCGCGAGGAGGAAAGCCGCAAGCGCGCCGAGGAGGAAGCACGGCGCCGTGAGGACGAAACCTCGGCGGCGACGACCGAGGGCGAAACCGGCGAGCCAGGCCGGCGGCGCGTCGCCCAACCGCGCCCCGTCCGCCCGCGCGCGCCATCGGAGCGCCGCCGCGGCAAGCTCACCGTCACCAAGGCGCTCGACGACTCTCCGCGCGAACGCTCTCTCGCCTCGATGCGTCGCCGTCGCGAGCGCGAGCGGCGCCAGGCCATGGGCGAGCTCGAGCCGCAGGCCAAGATCGCCCGCGAAGTCACCATTCCCGAAGCGATCACAATCCAGGAGCTCGCCAACCGAATGGCCGAGCGCGCCGTCGATGTCATCAAGCTTCTGATGAAGCAGGGGCAGATGTTGAAGATCAACGACGTCATCGACGCCGACACCGCCCAGCTCATTGCCGAGGAACTCGGCCATGCGGTCAAGCGCGTGTCGGAGGCCGATGTCGAGGAGGGCCTGCACGGCGAGGACGACGATCCGGCCGATCTCGGGCCCCGCGCGCCGGTGGTCACGGTGATGGGCCACGTCGACCACGGCAAGACCTCGCTGCTCGATGCGCTGCGCGAGAGCAACGTCGCCTCCGGCGAGGCCGGCGGCATTACCCAGCACATCGGCGCCTACCAGGTCACCGTGCCGTCCGGCCAGAAGGTCACTTTCATCGACACGCCGGGCCATGCCGCCTTCACCGCGATGCGCGCGCGCGGCGCCAGGGTGACGGACATCGTGATCCTGGTCGTCGCCGCCGATGACGGCGTCATGCCGCAAACGGTCGAGGCCATTCATCACGCCCGCGAGGCCGGCGTCCCCATCATCGTCGCCATCAACAAGATCGACGTTCCGGGCGCCGATCCCAAGCGCGTGCGCACCGAGCTTCTGCAGCATGAAGTGGTCGTCGAGTCGATGAGCGGCGAGACCCTCGAGGTCGAGGTCTCCGCGCTCAAGCGCACCAATCTCGACAAGCTCGTCGAGGCCATCATTCTGCAGGCCGAGATCGCCGAGCTGACGGCCAACCCCAATCGCCCGGCCGAGGGCATCGTGATCGAGGCCAAGCTCGACCGCGGCCGCGGGCCCGTGGCCACGGTCCTGGTCCAGCGCGGCACCCTCAAGGTCGGCGACATCATCGTTCTCGGGTCGGAATGGGGCCGTGTGCGCGCCCTCGTGAACGATCGCGGCGACACCATCACCGAAGCCGGTCCCTCGATGCCGATCGAGGTGCTGGGTCTTAACGGAACGCCCGAAGCCGGTGACCGGTTTGCCGCGATCGAAAGCGAAGCCCGCGCCCGCGAGATCACCGAGTACCGCCAGCGCAAGCGCCGCGACCTGCTGGTCGCCGGTGCCGGTGAGCGGGCCACGCTCGAGCAGATGATGAACCAACTCCAGGAATCGGGACGCAAGGAATTTCCGATCCTGGTCAAGGCCGACGTTCAGGGCTCGGTCGAGGCGATCACCAGCGCGCTCGAAAAGCTCGCGACCGAGGAAGTGGCCGCACGCGTCATTCATGGCGGTGTGGGTGCGATCACCGAGTCCGACGTGACCCTTGCCGCGGCGTCTGGCGCCGTCATTCTCGCCTTCAACGTGCGCCCGAACGTCCAGGCGCGCGAGGCATCGGCGCGCGGCGGCACCGAGATCCGCACCTATTCGGTGATCTACCACCTGGTCGACGACGTCAGGGCCGCCATGTCGGGCCTGCTCGAGCCGACCATCCGCGAGACCACGCTCGGCAACGCCGAGATCCTGGAGGTCTTCCACATCTCCAAGGTCGGCAAGGTCGCCGGCTGCCGCGTCACCGATGGCGTCGTCCGGCGCGGCGAGAAAGTGCGCCTGGTTCGCGACAACGTCGTCATTCACGAGGGCATGCTCTCGACCCTCAAGCGGTTCCAGGACGAGGTCCGGGAGGTTCAGGCCGGCCAGGAATGCGGCATGTCGTTCGAGAGCTATCAGGACCTGAAGCAGGGCGACGTCATCGAATGCTTCTCGGTCGAGACCATCGAGCGCAAACTCTGAGCGCGGCGGCCCGCGACCGATCGATCCGGCCACCATGGCACGCAAGCGAAGACCCGGCGGGCCCGCCCAGCCGTCACAGCGCCAGCTCAGGGTTGGCGAGCTTGTCCGCCATGCGCTCGCCGAGCTGTTTGCGCGCGGCGAGGTGCGCCAGCCCGAGCTCGATGGCGTCACCCTCACCGTTTCGGAGGTGACGGTCGCGCGCGACCTCAAGCGCGCCACCGCCTATGTGATGCCGCTTGCCGGCGCCAACGCCGACCAGGTCCTCCAGGGGCTCGAGCGCAGCCGGCGCTTCGTTCGCGGCCGGCTCGCCCGCATGATCGAACTGAGGAACGTGCCCGAGATCAGCTTTGCGCTCGATACCTCGTTCGACAATTTTGCCCGGGTCAGCGCCCTGCTGGCGAGCGAGCGCGTGCGCCGTGATTTGGCCACCGGCGGGGATGATTGACGATGGCGCGCCGTCCCAGGGGCAAACCGATCAGCGGCTGGCTCGCGCTCGACAAGCCGGAGGGGATCACCTCGACATCGGCTCTCAACCGGGTGAAACGGCTCTTTGACGCCGCCAAGGCCGGCCATGGCGGGACGCTCGATCCGCTCGCGTCCGGTCTGTTGCCGATCGCGTTCGGCGAGGCGACCAAGACCGTCCCGTTCCTGATGGACCGGCTCAAGACCTATCGCTTCACCATCGCCTGGGGCGCGGAAACCGACACCGACGATGCCGACGGCAGCGTGATCGCGACCAGCGCGGTTCGCCCCGGCGAGGAGGCGATCAGCCGGGCGCTCGCGCAGTTCCGCGGCACGATCGTCCAGCGACCGCCACGCTATTCGGCCAAGAAGCTTCAGGGCCAGCGGGCCTATGATCTCGCCCGCGAGGGCCTTGACCCGGAGCTGGGCTCGCGCGAGGTCTTCATCGAGGACATCCGCGTCATCGAATCGGCGGCCCGCGAGCGGACGGTGCTCGAGGCCGTCTGCGGCAAGGGCACCTATGTCCGCGCCATCGCCCGCGACCTCGGCCGCGGCCTCGGAACCTTTGCTCATGTTGCCGCCCTGCGCCGGCTTCGCGTCGGCCCGTTTGGCGAGGACCAGATGATTTCACTGGCGGGTCTTGAGGAAATCAGCCATAGTGCCGCCGGCTGCGAGGCCCTGTTGGCCAGATTGCACCCTGTCGAAACCGTGCTGGACGACATCCCGGCATTGGCTGTTGGCTTGGGTGACGCGGCACGGCTGAGATCTGGTCAGCCCATCATCCTTCGGGGTCGGGACGCGCCTTCGAACTGCGGCGCCGCCTATGCCGTTTGCCAGGGCTGCCTGGTCGCTCTCGGCGAAGTCGTTCGCGGCGAGTTGCATCCCTCCCGAGTGTTCAAGCTGCCGCTTTGAACCGCGGCGCGGTATTCAGGAGCTGCACGATGTCGATCACCACTGAGCGCAAGCAGTCGCTCATCCGGGAATTTGCGTTGAAGGGCGATGATACCGGCTCGCCTGAGGTTCAGGTCGCGATCCTGACCGAACGGATCACCAACCTCACCGAGCATTTCAAGACCCACAAGAAAGATAACCATTCGCGCCGCGGCCTGCTCAAGATGGTCAGCCAGCGGCGCCGGCTTCTCGACTATGTGAAGTCGCGCGATGAGGAGCGCTACCGCTCCTTGATCACCCGTCTCGGAATTCGCCGCTAGGCGGGACATTCGACACCACAACACAAGGGCGCGAGCGACCGGCAGCGGCCGGCAACGCCGCGTAGAACCCGATAGATGTTTACGATCCACAAGCAAGAGATCACCTGGGCCGGGCGCCCGCTCGTCATCGAAACCGGGCGCATGGCGCGCCAGGCGGACGGGGCGGTCCTGGTGACCTATGGCCAGACCACCGTTCTCGCCACCGCCGTCGCCGAGCGCCAGCCAAGGCTCGGCATCGACTTCTTCCCTCTCACCGTCAACTACCAGGAAAAGACCTACGCCGCCGGCAAGATACCCGGTGGCTTCTTCAAGCGCGAAGGCCGGCCGTCGGAAAAGGAGACTCTGGTCTCGCGCCTGATCGACCGGCCGATCCGGCCGCTGTTCGCCGCCGGTTTCAAGAACGAGACCCAGGTCATCGCGACCGTGCTCAGCCACGATCTGGAGAACGACCCCGACATCGTCGCCATGATCGCGAGTTCCGCGGCCCTCACCATTTCCGGCATTCCGTTTCTGGGCCCGATCGGGGCGGCCCGCGTCGGCCGCATCAACGGTGACTTCGTCCTCAATCCCCAGCTCGACGAAATGCCGGAGTCGACCCTGGATCTGGTCGCGGCCGGCACCGCCGACGCCGTTCTGATGGTCGAGTCCGAGGCCAGGGAGCTCTCCGAAGAGGACATGCTGGGCGCGGTGATGTTCGCCCACCGGGGATTCCAGCCGGTGATCGACGCGATCATCCGCCTCGCGGAGAAGGCGGCGCGCGAGCCCCGCGGTATCGAGCCAAAGGACACCGCCGAGATCGACGCCAGGGTTGCCGCGCTCGCCGAGGCGGATCTGCGCGCGGCCTACACGATCGCCGACAAGCAGGAGCGTGTCGCCGCCGTCGCCGCCGCCAAGGACAAGGCGCTGGAGGCGCTGGGCCCGGCGGACGACGAAACGGCCGCGAGCCCGACCGTGGTCGCGGGCGCGCTCAAGGACCTCGAGAAGTCCATCGTCCGCAACTCGATTCTCCAGACGGCCAGGCGCATCGACGGCCGCGGGCTTGAGGATGTGCGCCCGATTTCCGTCGAGGTGGGCGTTCTGCCGCGCACCCATGGCTCGGCCCTGTTCACCCGCGGCGAAACCCAGGCGCTGGTGGTCGCGACCCTCGGCACCGGCGAGGACGAGCAATTTGTCGACGCCCTCGAAGGGACATACAAGGAATCTTTCCTGCTCCACTACAACTTCCCGCCGTTCTCGGTCGGCGAGACCGGACGGACCGGCTTCACCGGCCGGCGCGAGATCGGCCACGGCAAGCTCGCCTGGCGGGCCATCCGCCCGATGATGCCGACCGCGGAGGAATTTCCCTACACGGTCCGCGTCGTCTCCGAGATCACCGAGTCGAACGGGTCCTCGTCGATGGCGACCGTATGTGGCTCATCGCTCGCGCTGATGGATGCGGGCGTGCCGGTGAAGCGCCCGGTCGCCGGCATCGCCATGGGCCTGATCCTCGAAGAGGATGGCTTTGCCGTTCTCTCCGACATCCTCGGCGACGAAGATCATCTGGGTGACATGGACTTCAAGGTCGCGGGTACCGAGATCGGCGTCACGTCGCTGCAGATGGACATCAAGATCGCCGGCATCACCGAGGAGATCATGCGTCAGGCGCTCGACCAGGCCAGGCGCGGCCGCGTGCACATCCTCGCCGAGATGGCCAAGGCCCTGAAGGAGGCCCGCGGCGAGCTCGGCGAGTATGCCCCGCGGATCGAGGTCATGACCATTCCGGTCGACAAGATCCGCGACGTCATCGGCTCCGGCGGCAAGGTCATTCGCGAGATCGTCGATCGCACCGGCGCCAAGATCGACATCCAGGACGACGGCACCATCAAGATCGCGTCGGCCGACGCCCACTCGATCGAGGCCGCCCGCACCTGGATCCATTCGATCGTCGCCGAACCGGAAGTCGGCGTGATCTACAAGGGCAAGGTGGTCAAGATCGTCGATTTCGGGGCCTTCGTGAACTTCTTCGGCGCCCGCGACGGCCTCGTGCACATCTCCCAGCTCAATGACGGCCGGCCCAAGACCGTGAACGAGGTCGTCAACGAGGGCGATGAGGTCTATGTCAAGCTGGTCGGCGTCGATGACCGCGGCAAGGTCCGCCTGTCGATGAAGGTCGTCGACCAGGAGACGGGCCAGGAAATTCCGCGCGCCGAAGGCGAAGAGGACGAGCGGCACGATCGCCCGCCCCGCCGCCGCCGCCGCGAGGAGCGCGAGGCGAGCTGAGACGGACGCGGCCGATCGAGGATCTGAACGAGGGGCCATCCGGCCCCTTTTTCATGCGCCTTGCGGCGAGCCCGGACAGCGCGACCGGCCGGTTTCAGCCGACCGTCGGGCGCTGAAGCACGTCGTCCGCCACCTCGACGTCGCCGCCCTCGACGCCGGCGTCGCCCAGCATCTCCGGCCGCGGCGTCGAAATGATGTTGTAACCGGCATCGACATAGTGGATCTCGCCGGTGACGCAGCTCGACAGGTCGGACAGGAGATAGAGCGCCGCCCCGCCCACTTCGTCCAGTCGCGGCGTTCGCCTGAGCGGGGCATGGTTCTTCTGAAAGTTGAACATCGCCCGCGCGTCGGCGATCCCGGCCCCGGCCAGCGTGCGCATCGGCCCCGCTGACAGCGCATTGACCCGAATCCCCCGGGCCCCGTAGTCGGCGGCGAGATAGCGCACCGAGGACTCGAGCGCCGCCTTGGCGACCCCCATGACATTGTAGTTCGGCATCACCCGGTTCGACCCGCCGCCGAAGGTCATGGTGAGGAGCGAGCCGCCCTCCGCCATCAGCGGCACCGCGCGCCGCGCGGCCTCGGTAAACGAGAAGCAGGAAATCACCATGGTGCGGATGAAATTCTCCCGCGTCGTATCGCCATAAAGTCCCTTGAGCTGGGTACGGTCGGAAAATGCGATCGCGTGGACCAGAAAATCAAGCCGGCCCCACTCCTCGCCGAGGCGCTCGAAGACGGCATCGACGCTGGCCAGGTCCTCGACGTCGCACGGCAGCACCAGATTGGCGCCGACCGACGCCGCGAGCGGCTCGACCCGGCGCCTGAGCGCCTCGGTCTGATAGGTAAAGGCCAGCGTTGCGCCGTGTGCCGCCAGCGTGCCGGCGATTCCCCAGGCGATCGAGCGATCATTCGCCACGCCCATGACAAGGCCGCGCTTGCCCTCCATCAGCATCGCCGTCATCTGACCATTTTTCATCGCACTTTCCCCCGGTGGTGCGCCCTAACGGACCTTGCTGAACACCAATGCCGCGTTGGTTCCCCCGAACCCGAACGCGTTGGACATCACTGTATTGAGCTCCACATCGTCGATCCGCTTGCGTGCGATCGGCATATCCGAGATCACCGGATCGATCTCGTCGATGTGGGCCGACTCGCAGACGAACCCGTTGTTCATCATCAAGATCGAGTAGATCGCCTCGTGCGCGCCGGCCGCGCCGAGCGAATGGCCGGTCAGCGACTTGGTTGCGGATATCGTCGGCACATCGTCACCGAACACGTCCCGGATCGCCTCGATCTCGCGCAAATCGCCGATGGGTGTCGAGGTGGCGTGGGGATTGATGTAGTCGATCGGCGCGTGCACCGTTTCGAGCGCCTGGCGCATGCACCGCCGCGCGCCCTCGCCCGACAGCAGCACCATGTCGTCGCCGTCGGAGGTCGAGCCGTAGCCGACGACCTCGGCATGCATCCGGGCACCCCGCGCCTTGGCCCGCTCATATTCTTCCAGGATCACGATGCCCGCGCCGCCGGCGATGACGAAGCCGTCGCGGTCCTTGTCGAAAGCGCGGCTCGCGCGTTCCGGCTGGTCGTTGAATTTGGACGACATCGCATTCATGCCGTCGAACAGCACCGACAGCGTCCAGTCGAGTTCCTCGCCGCCGCCGGCGATCATCACGTCCTGCCGCCCCCAGCCGATGAGCTCGTATGCATGGCCGATGCAGTTGTTCGAGGTCGCGCAGGCCGATGAGATCGAATAGTTGATGCCCTTGATGCCGAGATAGGTCGACAGCGTCGCCGATGCCATCGAGCACATCGCCTTGGGCACGACGAACGGCCCCACCTGCTTGGCGCTCTTGCGCCGTGTCGTGTCGGCTGCCGCGACGATCGCCCGTGTCGACGGACCGCCGCTGCCGACGACGAGCCCGGTGCGTTCGTTGCTCACCTCGTCCGCCGCCAGCCCCGCATCCTGGATCGCCTGCCGCGCCGCAATCAAGGCCCAGGCCGAACCGTCGGCGAGGAAGCGCATCTGGCGCCGGTCGATGACGCTCGCGGGATCGAGGTTCGGCGCGCCATGAACCCGGCAGCGAAACCCGAGCTCGGCATAGGTGCTGGCCGCCGACACGCCGGACCTGGCCTCGCGCAGCGACGCCAGCACCTCCTGCGTGGTGTTGCCGATGCTCGAGACGATGCCCAGCCCTGTTACGACCACGCGCCGCATCGCAATCCCCGGTCCGCAATCACTCTACCTGACGCAAGCCCGAAGAGCCGAAACCGGCTCACGCCACATCCGCCTGCATGTCGGCCCGAAACAGGCCGACCCGGAGGTCCTTGGCCACATAGATGGTCTCGCCGTCCGCCCTGAGCAATCCGTCGGCAATGCCGAGTGCCAGGCGGCGCTGGATCACCCGCTTGAGATCGATGATATACTCGATCTTGGCAACGCTCGGCAGCACCATACCGGAGAATTTGACCTCGCCGACACTGAGCGCCCGCCCGCGGCCGGGAAGACCGAGCCAGCCAAGGAAGAAGCCGAGCATTTGCCACAGCGCATCGAGCCCCAGACACCCCGGCATGACGGGGTCGCCCTTGAAATGACAGGCGAAGAACCACAGGTCGGGCTTCACTTCGAGCTCCGCGACCACCTGGCCCTTGCCGTGTTCGCCGCCGTCCTCGTCGATCTTCGCGATCCGGTCGAACATCAGCATCGGCGGCAACGGCAATCGCGCGTTGCCCGGCCCGAACATCTCTCCCCGTCCGCAGGCAAGGAGATCCTCGTAATCGAAACTTGTGCGCCGCTTGAGCATGTGTCCCTGGATCGATGATATACGATCGCTTGGCTGTTTGCCTGCGATCCGTTCCTAACATAGGCCAAGCCCGGCCGAAAGGCTGGAGCGGGGCTGGAGCCGGCCGCGGCTCTGCGTTTGAAAACTCGTCGAACTGACGCTAGAAGTGTCCCATGAGCAAAGCCATGGCCCGCCACACGGCCGACATCTCCACCGCTTCGAGCGGCGCGATCGCCGGGCGCCTTCGCGGCGCGGGACTGCGCCCCACGCGCCAGCGCATCGCCCTTGCGAGCCTGCTGTTCGGCTCGGGCGATCGTCACGTCACCGCCGAGCAGCTCCATGAGGAGGCCGTCCTGGCCGAGGTGCCGGTCTCGCTGGCGACGATCTACAACACGCTGCACCAGTTCACCAGGGCGGGTCTCCTGCGCGAGCTGCACGTCGCCGGCGCCAGAACCGTTTTCGACACCAACACCTCGATCCACCACCACTATGTGTTCGAGGCCGACGGCCGGGTCGAGGATATCCCGGTGGGTGACATGCGGGTCCTGGGGCTTCCCGAGCCGCCCTCGGGCACGCAGGTTTCGCGCGTCGAAGTGGTGGTCAGGCTGGCCGAGAATGGGCGCTGAAGTGCTTCCGGGCTTTCGTCCGATGCCGGTTTCGTCCAGACGAGAGAGGACTTAGAGCCGCTCTCCGGCGTAGACGCCCCACAGATCGGCCTGCGGCATCCAGCCGCTGTACCCACCCGCCTCCACCTCGCACCAAAGCCCGTCGCACCGCTCGATGCGCACCACCACCCGCGGCTCGACGCGGGCGACCGCATCTGCGCCCTGGCGCGGTTCGTCGCGGAGCGGCCGAAGCTGCATGTCGCGGTCCCACGGCGCCACCACCGCGGTGCGGGCGCCGGACAGGAGGCTGTGAAACACCCAGCCTTCCTCGCCTTCGGCATCGCGGATCATGCGCCAGTTCTCGAATTCGCGGGTGATCTCCACCGGCAGCCCGGCGCGCTGGAACTGCCAGGCCACCGGGTGCGCCTGGCTCGGCCCCCGGCGCACATTGACCCGCTGGTTCTTGAGGCTCACGAACCTCGGAACCGGGAGCCCCGACCGGCCGAGTTCCGTCGTCACGGCGATCGCTGGCGGCGTCGCGGCGCGGGCTTCCGATTGCGACCGCGATCCGACCATCTGCGCGGCGGCGTAGACGCCGACGGCTGCCACCAGCGCCAATCCGGCCCATTTCATTCGCCGACCACGTGCCGTCATGATGTACGCTCACCCCCGGCTCTGCGCCCGGCGGCGCGCGCCGGCCCCCGTGTGGCTGGCGTGTGGCGCTTTGTCCGGGCGGGCTCATTTGCTACACAAAGGCCCGAGATCGGAACCGGACCTCGCCGTAGCACCTGAATTGCCGGTGACGGTATCGGGTGCCGGTTAACGAGTCTTGAACGCCCTCTGGTTGCCGGAGCCCAGCGATGCCCGCCCGCAAACCGCGAGTCGTCGTCACCCGCAAGCTTCCCGATATTGTCGAGACACGCATGCGAGAGCTGTTCGATACCGAACTCAACGACGATGACGCAGCCATGGGCCGGGCCGACCTGATCGAGGCCATGAACCGGTGCGAGATTCTGGTGCCGACCGTGACCGATCGGCTCGACGACAAGGTGATCGCGGCGGCGGGCCCGGACCTGAAGATGATCGCCAACTTCGGCAACGGCGTCGACAATATCGACGTCGAGGCCGCGCGCGCCCGCGGCATCACCGTCACCAACACGCCCGGCGTCCTGACCGACGATACCGCCGACATGACCATGGCACTGATCCTCGCGGTTCCGCGCCGGCTTGCCGAAGGCGCCCGCTTCCTGCGCGAGCACGCCGCCGAGTGGAGCGGCTGGTCGCCGACCTGGATGGTCGGCCGGCGCATCTCCGGCAAGCGCCTCGGCATCGTCGGCATGGGGCGCATCGGCCAGGCCGTGGCGCGCCGGGCGCGGGCGTTCGGCCTCCAGATCCACTACCACAACCGCCGCCGCGTCCCGGCGCCGATAGAAGAGGAGCTGGAGGCGACCTACTGGGACAGTCTCGACCAGATGCTGGCTCGCATGAACATCATTTCCGTCAACTGTCCGCACACGCCGGCCACCTACCACCTGCTGTCGGCCCGGCGTCTGGCGCTGCTCCGGCCGGACGCCTATATCGTCAACACCGCGCGCGGCGAGATCATCGACGAGGGCGCGCTCGCCGCCATGCTCGAGGCCGGCGAGCTTGCCGGCGCCGGGCTCGACGTGTTCGAGCACGAGCCGACGGTCGATCCGCGGCTCCTGAAATCGGACCGCGTGGTGCTGCTGCCGCATATGGGATCGGCCACCATCGAAGGCCGCGTTGACATGGGCGAGAAGGTCATCATAAATATCAAGGCGTTCACCGACGGTCACACGCCTCCCGACCGTGTGCTGCCGTCGGATCTTTGAGGAGCCCATGCCCGACAGATACGCCCGCCGTGCGGAAGACGCCGAGCCCCGCCTCGGCTCGCCCTATCCCGCGCAATTCCAGAAGGAGATCGCGGGACGTGCCAAGTACCCGCTGGGCGACCTGTTCGGCCTTGACCAGTTCGGCGCCAACCTGACCGAGCTGTCGCCGGGTGCGGCATCCTCGCATTGCCATTGGCACTCGGCCGAGGACGAGTTCATCTATGTCCTCGAAGGCACGCCGACGCTGGTGACCGACGATGGCGACGAGCTGCTCGGCCCCGGCGACTGCGCCGGTTTCAGGGCCGGTGCCGCCAACGGCCACTGCCTCGTCAACCGCACCGGCAGCACGGTGCGTTATCTCGAGATCGGCACCCGCAGGCCGGACATCGATGCCTGCGAGTACCCGGCCATCGACATGCGGCTCGAGCCCGATGGCTCCGGCCGGCGCCGGTTCGTCCATCGCGACGGAACGCCGTACTGAATTGCGCGCTCGTTACCCCCGCGCGGCGGTACCGTTGAGCGGATTGTCGGGGTTCCAGCCATAGGCGATCTCGTCGAACCGCATCGCCACAACATCGACCAGCAACAGCCGGCCGACCAGCGGGTCGCCGAGCCCGAGGATCAGCTTCAACGCCTCGGCCGCCATGATCGTTCCGACGATGCCCGGAACGACGCCGAGGATTCCGGCTTCCTCGCATACCGGCACCGTGCCGTCGGGAGGAGGTGCGGGAAACAGGCACCGATAGGTGGGGTTCGGCCGCCCGTCCGGTCCCGTTTCATGGGGCTTGAGGGTCGTCACCTGCCCGTCGAACCGCCCGACCGCGCCCATGACCAGCGCCGCCCCGGCGTGATAGCAGGCATCCGACACCACATAGCGGGTGGCGAAATTGTCCGACCCGTCGAGAACCACGTCATGGCCCGCGACCAGCGTCTCGGCGTTGTCGCCGCCGAGCCGGGTGTCATGCATCTCCACCGTCACGTGGGGGTTGATGCGCGCGATCGACCGGGCCGCGCTCGCGGTCTTCAGGGCACCGACCATGTCGCTCGCGTGGATCACCTGGCGCTGCAGGTTGGATAGGGCGACGCTGTCATCATCGACGATGCCGATGGTGCCGACGCCGGCCGCGGCGAGATAGGCGAGCGCCGGCGCGCCGAGCCCGCCCGCGCCGACAACCAGAACCCGCGCCGCCTTCAGCCGCTGCTGGCCGGGCCCGCCGACCTCGCGCAGGACGATATGGCGCGCATACCGCTCGATCTCTTCATCCGACAATGCCATGTGCGGCGCTCCTCGCCGGGCCGTCACCGTCCGGTCGAGCCGAAACCGCCGGCGCCGCGCATTGTCCCGTCGAGCGCGGCGACCTCCATGAGCGTGATCCGGGTCACCGGCTGGACGACGAGCTGGGCGATCCGCTCGCCACGCCGGACCTCATAGGGCGCCCCGCCATGATTGATGAGCACCACCCTGATTTCGCCGCGATAGTCGGCATCGATCGTGCCCGGTGCGTTGAGAACGGTGACCCCGTGGCGCGCGGCAAGGCCCGAGCGCGGCCGCACCTGCGCCTCGTGTCCGTCGGGCAGCGCGATCGCGATTCCGGTCGCGATCGCCGCCCACCCGCCGGGCTGAAGCACCACGGGCTCGGCCGCATCGACCGCGGCAACGAGATCAATCCCCGCCGCGCCGTCGCTCTGATAGGAAGGCAGCTCGAGCCCCTCGCCATTGGCGAGGCGCGCGATCCGGACCAGCGGCCCCGGGACGCCGCCCGCCCCCATCGTCACCGCGCCTCGCCGGATATGGCGGCATCCAGCATTTCCACGAGCCGCTCCGCCACCTCCGCCTTGTCGAGATCGGGCCAGCTCTCGACGCCGGCGGCGGAGACGACATGGACCTGGTTGCGCGCGCCGCCCATCACCCCGGATTTGGCCGAGACATCATTGGCGACGATCATGTCGGCGCCCTTGGCGGCGAGCTTGGCGCGTGCGTTGGCCAGGAGGTCGTCGGTCTCGGCGGCGAACCCGACGACGAGCCGCGGCCGCCCCCGCTTCATGCCGGCGACCGTGGCAAGGATATCGGGGTTCTCGACGAGGTCCAGCCTGTGGGTCCTGCCCCTGGACTTCTTGATCTTGCCGGCCGCCGGCTCCACGGCGCGCCAGTCGGCGACCGCGGCGGTGAAGACCGCGATATCGACCGGCAGCGACGCCTTGACCGCATCGAGCATTTCGGCCGCGGTCTCGACATGCACCGCCTGCAGCCCCGGCGGATCGGCGAGCGCCGTCGGCCCGCAGACCAGCGTCGTGCGCGCCCCGGCGGCAGCCAGCGCCTCGGCGATTGCATAGCCCTGTTTTCCCGACGAGCGGTTGGCGATGTAGCGCACCGGATCGATCGGCTCATGGGTCGGCCCCGCCGTCACCAGCGCGCAGCGCCCCGCGAGCGGCCTGGTGGCGGAGCCCAGCAGCGCGCTCGCGGCGCGGACGATCTCATCGGGTTCGGCTAGCCGACCGAGGCCGAACTCACCGCACGCCATCTCCCCCTCACCCGGGCCGACGACATGAACCCCGTCGGCGCGGAGGCATGCGAGATTTCTCTGGGTCGCGGGATGGTGCCACATGCGCACGTTCATCGCCGGCGCGATCAGCACCGGCTTGTCGGTCGCGAGCAGCACGGTCGAGGCGAGATCATCGGCATGCCCGCCCGCCATCTTCGCCATCAGGTCGGCGGTCGCCGGCGCCACCACCAGCAGATCGGCATCGCGCGACAGCTCGATATGGCCCATCTCCACTTCATGATCGACATCGAACAGATCAGTATGGACCCGGTCGCCGGTGAGGTGCGCGAGACTGAGCTCGGTGACGAACTCTGACCCCGCGCGCGTCAGCACCGCGCGCGTGCTGGCGCCGGCGCGGGTGAGGAGGCGCACCGTTTCGAGAGCCTTGTAGGCGGCAATGCCGCCGCCGACGATCAGCAAGATGCGCTTGCCTTCAAGCACGGCCATTCACGAACTCCTGTCGCGCACGGTTTCACGAGCCGGCCGCGGCCCGCAATGCCATTTCCCCGGCAAGCTTACCAGAGCCGGCACAGGTTCCACGCGAGCAAACAATGATCATCCGAGCGCGATCACCACAAGCGCGGCGGCGATGATCCACCACACGGCCCGGGGCACGCCCTCGCGCTGCTTTGCTCGCGCCGTCTCGGGGTCGCCGCGCTGGGCCGCGGCGAACGCGGACGCGACGCGCTCGGCTCCCTCGAACAACCCGGGCAGTCCCTCGACCAGCCGCCCGAGGCTCGCGGCGCCCTCGGCCGCGTCGCGCATGCGCCCCTCCGGCGAGAGCCGCCGCTCGAGCCAGGCTCCGACCACCGGCTCGGCCGTCGACCACATGTCGAGTTCCGGGTCGAGCTGGCGCGCGACCCCCTCGGTCACCACCATGGTCTTCTGCAGCAGCAGGAGCTCGGGCCGCATCGCCATGTCGAATTGCCGGGTCACCTCGAACAGCTGGGTCAGAAGCTGCGCCATCGAGATTTCTTCGGCGCGCCTGCCGGCCAGCGGCTCGCCGATGGCCCGCAGCGCCTGGGCGAACTCGGCGCTCGTGTGCCGCGCCGGCACGTAGCCCGCCTCGAAATGGACTTCCGATGTGCGCCGGTAGTCGCGGGTGATGAAGCCCCACAGGATTTCGGCCAGGAACCGGCGCTCCTTCGGCCCGAGCCGGCCCATGATGCCGAAGTCGACCGCGACCAGCCGCCCGTCATCATCGACGAACAGGTTCCCCGGATGCATGTCGGCGTGGAAGAAGCCGTGGTCGAGCGCCTGGGACAGGAACATCTGGATGAGGACCCGGGCGATGCGCCTCAGATCATGGCCCGAGGCGGCAAGCGCGCCGTCCTCGCCGAGCCCGATGCCGTCGATCCATTCAGTGGTGAGAACGCGCCTCGATGTCCGCCCCCAGTCGACCAGAGGCACCCGGAATTCCGGATGCTCGGCCATGTTCTCGGCCATCTCCGAGATCGCGGCGGCCTCGAGGCGGAGGTCCATCTCGAGCTCGACCGAGCGCTCGAGCGTCGCGACCGCCTCGACCGGACGCAGGCGCCGCGCGGGCGCGGAGACGAACTCCGCCGCGCGCGCGGCGAAATAGAAGCCCGCGAGGTCACGGGCAAACCGATGCTCGACGCCGGGCCTCAGAATCTTGACCGCGACCGGGCCGGCAACGGGCCCGCCCGTGACCTCGGCCCGGTGAACCTGGGCGATCGACGCCGCCGCGACCGATGGGCCGAACGCGGCATAGACTTCCGATATCGCCTTCCCGAAGGCCCGCTCGACCTCGGCTTCGGCGTCGCTCTGGGCGAAAGCGTCCAGCCGGTCGTGCAGCCTGGCGAGCGCGCCCGCCCCTTCGAGGCCGATGATATCGGGTCTCGTGGCCAGAAACTGGCCAAGCTTGATGTAGGCGGGACCGAGTCCCACCAGCTTGTGCGACAACTGGTCGATATCGCCCTCGCTGTCGCCGGCCAGCCAGTCGCTCAGCGAGGCGACGGGCTTCGGCAGCACATCGCTGATTCCAGGCAGTCGCGGCAGACCGGCGCGCGCGAGCGACACGCCCGCTCGCACGAGCCTGAATATGTGAACTGGGGCCTGCAACCAGGACATGGTGGCCGTTCTAAGTCATTTTTCGCTGACGACGCACTAGAGCCGCCATCCCGAATGCATGGCGGCGATGCCGCCCGTGAGGTCACGCCAGGTCACCCGCTGAAATCCCTGCCCGGTGATCATCCGGGCGAATTCGGCCTGGGCGGGAAAGCGGCGGATGCTCTCGACGAGATAACGGTAGGCCGCCGCGTTGCCGGTCACGGCCGCGCCCAGCAGCGGAATCACACGATCCGAATAAGCCTCGTAGAGTTCGTCGAGCACCGGCACCGACACGCGCGAGAATTCGAGGCACATGAACCGGCCGCCATGACGCAGCACCCGATGGATTTCACCGAGCGCCTGGTCGATCCGGGTGACATTGCGGATTCCGAACGCGATCGTCACCGCGTCGAGCGAGCGATCGGGCAGCGGCAGGCGTTCGGCATCGCCGGCAATGAAGGCAATCCGCGCGCCGAGCCGGCGTGCCTGCGGCCGCGCCCGTCCCCGCCGCAGCATCGCCGGATTGATGTCCACCACCAGGCTGCGCGCCGACGGCCCGGCGGCGTCCTGCACCCGAAAGGCGATGTCGCCGGTTCCGCCGGCAAGATCGAGATGCAGATAGGGCCGCGCGCCGGCCCATGGCGCGAGCCAGGCCACCAGCGCATCCTTCCACAATCTGTGCAGGCCGCCCGACATCAGGTCGTTCATGAGGTCATAGCGTTCCGCGACCGACGTGAACACCTCGCCCACCCGCTGCCGCTTGACGCCGGCTTCGATACGCTGGTCGCCAAAATAGGTATACTCGGGCGCCGTGTGCGCGGAACCGGCCCCGGTCTTGTTTCGCCTGTCCATGAGCGCGGACATTAGAGGACACCGGGCCCCGACCCAAGCGCGACAGTTGCACCGATCCGCGACCGCAAGACCAGCCGATGCCCGAGCTTCCCGAAGTCGAGACCGTGCGCCGGGGCCTGCGTCAGGCCATGGAAGGCGAGGTGATCGAGCGCGTCGAGCAACGCCGCGCCGACCTTCGTTTTCCCCTGCCCCGCGGGTTTGCGGCGCGGCTGACCGGCCGCCGCGTCATCGCCATCACCCGGCGGGCCAAATACCTGCTTGCCGATCTCGACGATTCCTCGGTCCTGATCATGCATCTCGGCATGTCCGGCAGCTTCGCCGTGACCCTGCCCGACGATGCCCCCGTCGCCGACGGTTTCGCGCCACCGCGCCGCGTTCTGCACGAGCATGTCGTCTTCCACATGTCCGGCGGCGCCCGGATCGGCTACCGCGACCCGCGCCGCTTCGGGATCATGGATATTGCCTCCGCGGACGCGATCTCCGCCCACCGGCTGCTTGCCGATCTTGGCCCCGAACCCCTCGGATCATCGTTCTCGGCCGGCTGCCTCAACCGGCGTCTGGCCGGAAAGCGCACCAGCATCAAGGCGGCGCTGCTCGACCAGCGGATCGTCGCCGGCCTCGGCAACATCTATGTCAATGAAGCCCTGTTTCGAGCCCGGATCGCACCTGCCCGGCCCGCCCACTCGCTGGTGCGTCGGCGCGGGCCCGGCCAGGAACTCTCCCATCTTGCACGGGCGGTGAAGAGCGTCCTGCGCGAAGCGATCGACGCCGGCGGGTCGAGCCTGCGCGACCACGCCCGGACCGACGGCAGCCTTGGTTATTTCCAGCATGCTTTCGCGGTCTATGACCGCGAGCACGGGCGCTGCGTCCGCGTCGAATGCGGCGGCATCGTCCGGCGCGAGGTCCAGTCCGGACGCGCGACCTTCTGGTGCCCGCGATGCCAGCGCTGATCCGGCCCGGACTTCTCCTGCCGGACCGGCACCGCCCGGGCGCGATGACGCCCATGACGGTGCGGGAAGTCCGGGTCAGCCACCACCTTGACACCTCGGGCCACGACCCTATGAGGTCAGCCTGTCCCGGTCTGGAGGCACTGACATGGCCTACAACACCATTTTGGTCGAGACCCGCGGGGCCGCGGGCCTGATCACCCTTCATCGCGCCGAGGCGCTGAACGCGCTGAACAGCGAGCTGATCGTCGAGCTCAACGCCGCGATCGACGACTTCGAGGCCGATCATGCCATCGGCTGCACCGTCATCACCGGCTCGCAGAAGGCCTTCGCCGCCGGCGCCGATATCGCCGAGATGGCCGATCTCAGCTTCGTCGACACCTTCGGCACCGACTTCATCAAGCCCTGGGAGCGGATCGTCGCCACCCGCAAACCGGTGATCGCGGCGGTTTGCGGCTATGCACTCGGAGGCGGCTGTGAACTCGCGATGATGTGTGACTTCATCATCGCCGCCGACACCGCCAAGTTCGGCCAGCCCGAAATCACCCTCGGCGTCATGCCGGGTGCCGGCGGCAGCCAGCGCCTGACCCGTCTGGTCGGCAAGTCGAAGGCGATGGAGATGTGCCTGACCGGGCGCACCATGGATGCCGAGGAGGCCGAGCGCTGTGGCCTTGTCAGCCGCGTGGTGCCGGCCGACGACCTCATCGACGAGGCGATCCGGACCGCCCAGAAAATCGCCGCCATGCCGCGCCTGGCGGTGATGGCGGTGAAGGAATCGGTCAACCGGTCCTATGAAACCACCCTCGCCGAGGGCGTGCGGTTCGAGCGGCGGCTGTTTCATGCCCTGTTCGCGACCGAGGACCAGAGCGAGGGCATGGCCGCGTTTCTCGGCAGGCGGACGGCGAACTTCACCAACAAATAGGCCGCTGGCCGGGCGCCGCGAACGCCGGCGCCGTCCGCCATCGCGGCCCTGCGCCCCCCGCCCCCGCGCGGTTGACGGGATCGGGCGCGGGTCCTATAAGCTCCGCGCTCTGGGGCACAGGCTCGCCCGGCTTCCCGCACGCGAACACGAACGACGATGGCAAATACCAAGTCAGCCAAGAAGATGGTGCGCAAGATCGCCCGCCGCACCGCACGCAACCGGATGCGGCGCAGCCGCGTGCGCGGCTTCGAGCGGCGCGTCGAGGAAGCGATTGCTTCCGGCGACCACGAGGCAGCGCGCGCGGCGTTGCGCGCGGCCGAGCCCGAGATCATGCGCGGCGCCCAGAAGGGCGCGTTCCACACCCGGCGCGCATCGCGCCGGGTGTCGCGATTGACCAAACGGGTGATCGCCCTCCGGGGCTGAACCGCCCCGCCTGGGCCGGCCGCGCGACGGCCGGCGCGTGGATTTCCACACATCCCGCCTGCGCCCGTTCCGGCCCGATCGGTCGCCGCCGATGCCGGGGACGGCCCCCGGTTTTTGCCGGGATGGTAAACCGATCAAAATCGCCAGCGGAAAACGTTTCAGATTCAGAACGTTGCCGATCGAGTGTCCGGCAAGCGCATGCCTCGACCCCCTGCGGGCCCAATCCGCCGTCATTGACCCGACAATTCTTTGTCAAGAAGTTGACACAATCGGGTTTCCGCGCCCCGGTGTGATTTCTGCGTGCCCACAGGCGTTTGCAAGCCGAACCGTGAACTGCCTCGTAAGCAACACTGTGGGCATTCAGCAACGCTGTCGGCAATCCCGACCGGGCGTGTCTTGCCCATCCCACCGGCCGACGCTATCGTCCAATGAGGCTCGGGGACTGCAAATACTCTCCAAAATCCGTCGGCGATTACGTCGGCAAAGTCTGGCTTTCTCAAGATGAGATCACTGCTCATGACCTTTTTGTAAACATAACTAGCGCATAACTTTTTTCTCATACGCAATCTCATCTATCGCGAACACGGGGGTTGGCCACATCACCGCCGTAGGGGCGTTGTATTATCTGATTTTTTCGGGATTGTGCAGATCAATTGAGGGTGAATGTGCGCATGAAAGTCAACACAATCAAGCCGGATCCGGCCGGATATGCCGGCAATGTGGACCCGGGCACAGCCTGGCAGGTCCTGGCCGAGAATCGGTTGGCGCAGCTCGTCGATGTGCGCACAACCGCCGAATGGGCCTATGTCGGAACTCCCGACCTGACCGCGCTTGGCAAGCAAGTCATGCGGGTGGAATGGCAGTCATTCCCGCAGATGCAGGTTGATCCCGATTTTGCCGGTCGGATCTCGGCCGCGCTCACCGAGCGCGGGGCAACGCCCGAAACGCCCGTGTTCTTTATCTGCCGCTCCGGAGCGCGAAGCGCCAGGGCGGCCGAGGCGGCCACGTCGGCCGGCTGGCGCAACGCCTACAACGTGGCGACCGGATTTGAAGGTGATCGCGACCGGAACAACCATCGTGGAACGGTCGGCGGCTGGAAAGTGGATGGACTGCCATGGACGCAAACTTGAGCGGGAACGGACTCGGCAATGCGCATCCGCCCACCACCGGCAGGGTTGCGCGTCCAGCGCCGACGATGGGCCACGCAGCAGTTCACATGACCCGAATGGCACCGGCCGCAACTGTCCGGGCCCAACGCGGCGAGGGGGATCAACAGGTGAATATGTCCGCAGATGAATTCCAGGAGCGGTGGCGGCGCGTCCGTGATCGTTTGCGTGCCCAGCTCGGCGAGGACGTCTATTCGAGCTGGTTCGCCCGCATGGAGGCGGAGCGGTGTGAAGCCGGCACCGTCACGCTATCCGTTCCGACGCCGTTTCTCAGAAGCTGGGTGCGCTCGCGCTATGGCGACAAGCTCCTGAGTATGTGGTGCATGGAAGATGAGGCCATCAAGCGCGTCGAGCTGCGGGTGCGCACCCAGGGCGAGGCCGCGCGCGCGCGCCGTCATGCGAGCCCGGGCCTTGAAGCGGGGCCATCGCCGGCCGGCCCCGCCAGCCGTCACCCCAATACCAACGGCCACGCGATGTCCGAACCTCCGATCGGCTGCGCCTCGGGGATCATCAACCACGGAACCCCGCTCGATCACCGCTTTTCCTTCGCCACCTATGTCGTCGGCCACTCGAACATTCTCGCGCACGCCGCCGCGCTGCAGGTCGCGACCGCCGAGCCCGGCGAGCCGGCCGAATTCAACCCGCTCTACATCCATGGTCCCGTCGGCACCGGCAAGACCCATCTCATGAATGCCGTGGCCTGGGAGATCCGGCGCCGGGCGCCGGCGCGCAAGGTCCTGTTTCTGTCCGCGATCAGGTTCATGAGCTCGTTTGTCGAGGCCCTCAAGGCGCGCGACACGATCGCCTTCAAGCGCCGTTTTACCGACATTGACGTTCTCATGATCGATGACATGCAGTTCCTGCAGGGTCGGGCCGTTCAACAGGAATTCTGCCATATTTTCAATGCGTTGGATGATCCTTCACATCGCATCGTGATTGCCGGCGACCAGCCGCCGTCACGCCTGGAGGTGCTGGACGAGCGGATGCGCTCGAGGCTTTCGGGCGGACTGGTGGCGCAGATCGGCCCGACCGACTTCGAGCTCCGGCGCGGCATTCTCGACAAGCGGGTCGAGCAGATGTCGGGCGGTGAGAGCAAGATTGAAATTCCGGGCCCGGTGCTCGATTTCGTTGCCCGGCGGGTTCACAGCTCGGGACGCGAGGTCGAGGGTGCGCTCAACCGGATTGTCGCCGCGCACAGCATCAACAAGCTGCCGATCACCGTCGAGCAGGCTGCCGAATCGATCCGCGATCTCGTCAGCGAATCCCAGTCGCGCCCGATCATGATCGAAGACATCCTGCGCGCCGTCAGCGGCCACTTCAATGTCACCCGCCAGGATCTCCTGTCCGCCCGCCGCCACAAGAGCGTGGTGTTCCCGCGCCAGATCGGCATGTATCTGGCGAAGACGCTGACCACGCGGTCGCTGCCGGAGATCGGCCGCAAGTTCGGCGGCCGCGACCACACGACGGTTCTTCACGCCGTGCGCAAGATCGAGGGGTTGCTGGGCAAGGATAACGATGTCCGCCAGTCGATCGACGCGCTGAGCAGCATGCTGCGCGAGTAGGCCGGTGGCGGGCTGATCGCGCTGGAACGCCTGCCGGCCTCTGATATAGTCCCCGGTCCCTGTCCTGTATGGTAGGGATCGAGCGCCGTGCCGCGGTTGCGAGGGAACGCATGAAGGTCGTCATCGAGCGGAATGTCTTGTTGCGCGGACTGGGACATGTCCAAAGCGTGGTCGAGCGCCGCAACACCATTCCCATCCTGTCGAATGTGCTGATCGAAGCTGACCATTCCGGTCTCAAGCTGACCGCCACCGATCTCGATATCGAAGTCGTCGAAACCGTTCCCGCCGAGGTCGGCACCGGCGGCGGAACGACGGTGCAGGCGCATCTGCTCTACGACATCGTGCGCAAGCTGCCGGACGGCGCCCAGCTCGAGCTCGACACCGGGAGCGGCGAGGAGCAGCTCATTCTGCGCTCCGGCCGTTCGGAATTCACCCTCCAGACCCTGCCCCGCGACGACTTCCCCGCGCTCAGCGAGGGCGAGCCTTCGCACCGCTTCAAGGTATCGGCGTCCGATCTCAAGCGGCTTGTCGAACGCACCCGGTTCGCGATTTCGACCGAGGAAACCCGCTACTATCTGAACGGCATCTATCTCCACGAAGCCACGTCGGCCGGCGGCAACGGCGCGGCGGCGACGCTTCGCACCGTCGCCACGGACGGTCACCGCCTGGCGCAGGCCGAGCTCGCGCTTCCCGACGGTGCGTCGGGCATGCCGGGCGTCATCGTGCCGCGAAAGTGCGTCAGCGAGCTCAGCCGTCTGATCGATGAGGCGGAAGGCGAGGTCGACATCGCTCTGTCGAGCGCGAAGGTCAGGTTCGCCTTTGCCGGCATTCGACTGACCTCAAAGCTGATCGACGGCACCTTCCCCGATTACGAGCGCGTGATTCCGTTCCAGAACGACAAGGAGATGACGGTCGAGCGGCGCAGCTTCGCCGAGGCGGTCGACCGGGTCGCGACCGTATCGAGCGACCGCGGGCGGGCGGTCAAGCTCGCGATCGACGGCGAGACCCTGACCCTGTCGGTCAACAGCCCCGATGCCGGAACCGCGGTCGAGGAGATTGCCGTCGGCTACAACGCCGAACCGCTCCAGATCGGATTCAATCCGCGCTACCTGCTCGACATCACCTCGCAGCTCGAAAGCGACGAGGCCCGGTTCTTCCTCTCCGACCCCGGCGCGCCGACCCTCATCCGCGACCCCGCCGACGAAGCGGCACTCTACGTATTGATGCCGATGCGGGTGTAAGGCGCGCCTGCGCGCCGCGGGCGTGCTCGCCGAGGACGTTTCCCGCTGACGCGGAAGGCACAAGTAATGCTCAATTCGCCGCCCCCGGAACCTGCGTCGGCGCCGCCGGCGGGGTGTCGTCCTCGCCGGACCGGTTGAACGCCGCGCCCAGGATCGCGGCCGCGCCCTCGAACCCCTGGCCCGAGCCGCCAACGACGGTGTGCGGCACCAGCCGGCTCACGAGCTGCACCAGTTCCGGCCGCCGCTCGAGCGAGGCCAGCATCTTCTCGAGTGCCTGCAGCAGCGCCACCCGATCTTCGCCCAGAACAAGCGCCTGCGCCTTCTGGCCGCGGGCAAGCTCTTCCAGGAACTGGCGCTCGGCGCGGCCCAGCGCCGCGCGTTCGGCCTCGCGCTGGTTCGCGACCTGCACCGCGATCTGGGCCTCGACCAGGCGCGGCTGCTCGTCGGCTGTCGAGCGCGCCTGTTCGGTCTCGATCCGCTTATGCTGCGCCGCGGTCTCACGCTCATAGGCCTGGGAGAGCTGGTCGGCGAGCTGCACCCTCAGGCGCGACAGCAGGAGTTCCGGCGGGATCGCCGGCTCGCCGATCCTGATTTCCTTGATGTCGACACCGGCCTTGCGCCCCTCGATCTTGATTGCCGCCTCGATGGTCTGCTCCAGCGCCTCCCGGTTTTCGATGAAATCGAGCACCCGCGTCGGGCGCACTTCGTACTGGATCGGCTCGATGATCGCGCCGGTCTCGTCGCGCATCGGGCTCCTGATCGTCGAGCCCGCGACGTTACGCACGATCGAGCGGATGGCCGGTGTCAGGATCCGGTTTTCGACTTCGACGAGACCGCCGACCGAGCCCACCACGACCGGCGCGTTCTCGGGATCGACCTGCACCAGCGCGCGCAGCTCGAGCGGAACATCCCAACCTTCAACCTTCACGAACACGGCGACGTCCGCGGCGTCGGCCGGCACCGCCTCGACGGACGATTCCTCCTGCTGGCGCAGATTGCCCTGCTGGTCGATCGACAGGTTGATCTTCCTCTTGTTGAACCCGCCCTTGTACTCCCAGGTCTGCACCCTCGTGTCGACAAGCGTGACCTCGTAGGCGTTGCGGTTGAGATAGTAGGCGCCGGGCAGCAGCGGCTCCTTCCACACGCCGACGCAGCCGCGCGGCACCAGCGGCACGGTCAGGGCTCCCGACAGGGTGTCGGCCTGGACCTTCTCCTCGAAGCAGTTTGTGCCCGGCTGCGCGACATTCGATTTGACCACGCCGACATGGCCGGCCGGAATGAGCGTTGCCGGCGTTGCGTCGGTGCGGACATCGAACAGGTAGCGGTTGAGACGGTAGCGGCCGGGCTTCAGCACGGTTTCCTGCGGCCCCCTGATCCCCCCATTGGCGAGAAACACCTCGGCCTTCAGCATCTCGGCCAGGCTGTCATCGGAAATCTGCGGCGCGATAAACATGCCCTCGGGCATCGGCGCGCCGTCTCGCGCCGTGATCTGGCCGTAGGAGCCGTCCGGCACGCTCACCACGTCGAACTGCTCGATGTCATAAAGGACCCGGATCAGGGGCCTCAGGTGAAACCCGGGTCCCAGAATCTCGGCCTGCGGCCCCTTCTGGCCGTTGAGCGCGATGATGCGGCCCTCCGGCAACTCCTCGAACGCGTAGATGCGCTTGAGGTGGCCGACCCGGTCGGCATCGACCACCACGAACGACGTGCTCGCCAGCATGAACAGACCGAAGATGAGCAGGAGTCCGCCGGCCGGCCGGCCGGCAACGAACCGTCCGATCCCTCCCCCGCCACCGGCCGGCTGTGCTCCGCGGCGCATGAAGATGAGCACGCCGAAGACGATCGCGACGACGCCGATGACCACCTGAATCATGGATTTCCTCCTCGCCCGCGGCATCCGGCGATCGGCCGCACATCGCATTCGCGCCGGCGACTCAAGAGATGCCGGACCCACATCCCTACATCACCGAACAATAACATTCGCCTGACCGACATGGTTAATGGTGAATGGTCCGGCGGCGGCGCGCCGACGGACGGCCCGCCGGCCTCAGGAGGCGAGTGCGCCCACGCGCCTCAGCGTCAGGTTGAGTCGGCCGCCCGCGGCAAAACCGTCGCCAAGCCGGGCGAGCAGGCCCGATGTCCCGGCATAAATGCGCTCGACGCCGTGAAAGGCGAGGCGCGCACCGCCGCCGAGAACGACGACGTCTCCCGAGCGAAGGCGCACCGACCGCGTCGGATCCGAGCGGCTGAGCCCGCCGATGCGAAACCGGCAATCATCGCCGAGCGAGACCGAGACCACCGGAGCGGCAAGATCGTCCTCGTCCTCGTCGCGGTGCAGCCCCATGCGCGCCCGCATGGTGTAGAAATTGACCAGGCACGCCTGTGGCCGGGCCGGGTAGCGCGCCACCTCGTCCCAAAGATCGAGCAGCCGAACCGGAATCGGCGGCCAGCGCTCTCCGGTCACCGGATGCCTTGGCTCATAACGATACCCGGCGCGGTCCGAGTACCAGCCGAGTTCGCCGCAATTGGTCATCCTGACCGAAAGCGGCCGGCCCGAACGCGGCATCCTCGCCTGATAGAGCGGTGCCGCCGCCAGCACCTCCGCGATCGCATCGA
>Ga0326597_10000557_pt1 | contig 66271 bp, 50 predicted proteins | sample RVTome_12_FD_203789 | JGI IMG/M metagenome (GOLD analysis project Ga0326597, IMG submission 203789) | Soil microbial communities from uranium-contaminated site in the Upper Colorado River Basin, Wyoming, United States - RVT100D185 | ecosystem: Environmental > Terrestrial > Soil > Contaminated >...
CATACCGAAGGTAGTAAGATGCATGCGCCAGCCTCCTTGGTGGTGGTCCGTCTTCAAACACCGGACACCACTATGCAGCCCGAAAGGGACTGCGTCAGGGGGCTGGCCTTCTCATCTCATCTGGCACACTTCTTGCCACCGAGGACCGGCTCCGGGTCCCCGTCGGCCGCGTTCTCCCGGGAAGGCTCTGGACGCCACCCGGGATCAAGTGTAAGATGATGTTCTGTAAGTACTTGAATGGAAAGATGGGGTATTTTTGGGGGTTTCAGGAGGGGTATCATGGGGTGGAGCAAGAAAGCGGTGGCCTCCCTGGCCACCCTCGGTGTTCTGGGGGTGTTGGCCGGGCCGGCCAAGGCCCAGGAGAAACCTGATCTGAAGCGGCTGGCCGGCGTGGCCCGTCTGCGGCTCGCCCTCGAGGAGGGGGGCATCCGGATCGTCACCAGGGACAAGGCTCCCCCGCCCGCCGCCGAGAAGGCGCGTGGCGTCTCCGAGGAGATCGTCGCCTACCTCTCCTTGCCCGACGTCAAGGGGCTCCTCAAGCCGTTCGTCACCCACGGAACCTGGCAGCCCGAGCGCTGGCACCGGGGTACGCGGGACATCGTGGCCGGACCGATCTCCTTCACTCGCCTCCTCGAGAGCCGGGCCCTCGAGCCCACCACCCGGGCCCTCCAGATCCTCGACTGGATCGCCTCCAATCGCGATGACAAGGATCGCGCACGCTGGCCCATCCGGGTGCGCGCCTACCACGAGGATCGCGCGAGCCGGGCCGAGATCGAATGGGCCCAGGAGATCCTGCGCGAGCTCGGGCCGGACATGGTGAGGCTGGGGCTGCTCGCGCCGTAGGGCGAGGGGGAGTCTTCGGCCCCGCGCGGATCCGTCCGCGGCTCAGTCCCGGTGCCACTCCACGCTGTCCACGATGATCGTGCCGGTGGACTGCGCGTCGAACAAGAGGTAGATCTCCCGGACCCTGGTCCTGTCGATTCCCGACAGCGCGTGCGTCGGCACGCGAATCGTGTTCATGATGCTCTTGGCGCGGGTCGGCACCGGCGTGTAGGGATCCGGCGGCGGGATGCGGCCGTAGGCCGAGAGATCCCGGATGACGACCTTGCCGTCACCGTCGAGGACGACGAGCCTCACCTGCTGGTCCTCGTTCACCGGATTTTCGTACCCCTGAGGCGGTCCGTGGAGCTGCCCGATCCGCAGCGAGAGGTGGGTGTAGGTGCTCCCGTTGCGCGCGGGAAAGGGCACCGAGATCCGCACCCACTGGAGCCCGTTGTGAAACGGCCACCCGACGAGGAGGACCCCGGTGTCGTGGCGCACCCAGGTCGGGGACCCCGAGAAAGCGCCCGGTGCCACGAGCTGGGTCTGCACACCGGAGCTCTTGCCGGTGACGGCTCCCATTCCGTTCTCGAAATGGGTGACGACCTGCCGCTGCTCGGGGCTGATCTGGAAGAAGAGCTGAAGCGGTGAGCCCGCCGGGTTGCCCAGCCCATCGGGAAGAATCGTCGTGATGGCGGCGATCGATTGCGGGCGCCAGGCGCCGCGGATCATCCCCTTGTAGATCGAGCCTCCGAGCAGCTTCCAGCGCAGGAACGCCGTCGTGTAGCCCTTGGTGAAGCAGAGCTGGTTGTCGGGATCGACGTACTCCGTATCCGGATCGGTGATCACGCTCGGGGGATCGAGGCCGATCAACCCGGCGTGGTCCATCCCGTAGGCATGGATGAGCGTCCTCTCGAAGGCGGGGGCGATGGAGATGCAGGGCTGCACGTTGCAGGCAGTCGAGCCCTCGCTGCCCGAGCGGTCGTAGGCGGCGAAGGCCTCCCGCGGCACGCCGCTGCTTCCGGTGAGATCCTCGTCCTGGGATCCGTAGACGAGGAGGTAGCTCCGCGCGTCGGTCCCGTCCAGGTGCTCGATGTCGCCGGAATGGGGAGAGAGCCCGATCACGGCCCGGATTGGCAGACCGACGTCGTCCGCATCGTTGAGCACGGCACCGTTGACCACGACCTTGCCGCCGACGCTGTGTCCGATGAGGCCGATGTTGACCACCGCGGCCTCAGGCAGGGCAAGGCTGGCGAGGACGGCCTCGAGGGCATCGATCACGAACTGGGGGTCCTCGCTCGAGTTGTTGGGCCTCTCGCCGATGGCCACGATGAACCCATTCCGTGCCAGGTGCTGGGCGAGGGGGACGTAATCGTCCCAGTGGTAGTTGTTGCCATTGACGATGAGCACGAGATTCGTCCGGGTGGGCGCCTCGCGGAGGACCGAGTCGACGGAGTACACGTAGAGGCCGTTGCCGATCCGCGGAATCGAGCCGACCTGGATCGTCCCCGGAGTGAGCGTCTGGACGCAGGGATCGGGGTAGCTGGGGATGATGTCGCCGGCGATGGCGGGACGGGCCGGGGCCATGACGAGGCCAGCCAGAATGCAGAAGAGCTCGGTGGCGCGACGAGAGGAACGGGTCATGGGGCCCTCCTTTTCGGGGGTGAGTCCGGCGACGGAGTGCACTCATCAAGTGGCGTGCCAGCCCATCTCCTCTGCTGCCCCCAAGTGGCGGAAGGTTGGGGGCAGGAACGGCTTGCGGTGACTCGCCTCGCCAAGGATTCCCAAGTCGCGGAGTCGCGTCCGCGGGAGCTTTCGTGACGCTCGATTCTCGGGGGGAAAGGGCGAAGCTCGCAATCTCCGATGACGCCCCGTCTTGGGAGGGAGGGCCCCGGCCGACACCAATCGTGACAGCGGGAAGGTGCGGATCGACTCCCGGGAGCGCGCTTGCCCGGGCGGCGGCTAGCCGAGCCACGGGTCACGACCTGTGCACAAACCGGTACGCCCGATCGAGTCCCGGGAGTGCGGTAGACTCTGTTGGCGGAGTGAAGTGTTTCTCGGATCCGGGAGATGCCGACGTGAACAGGCGCATTCGACAGTACAGGACAGGGGAGCAAGGCATGGGCCTCATCGAGGTCGTGGCCGCTCTGACGCTCCTGGGCCTGGGCCTGGCCGCCCAGGCCTCGCTGACGGTGGCCGCCCACACGCAGCTGGGTTCGGTGCGGGAGCGCCAATCGGCTCTCCAGGCGGCCCGAGCCCGGATCGAGGTGCTGTTCGGCCACGACTTCCGCACCTGCTTCGCGGCCTTCGACGAGGGGGTGGGCAACGATCCTCCGGAAGCGCCGGGGCCTCACTTCGACGTCGCGGGATTGCAGCCCAGCGCGGCCGATCCCGATGGCCGGGTGGGGCGCATCATCTTTCCCACCGCTCCCGGAGCGGGTGGCGGCGATCCCGTTCTGCGCGAGGATCTCGACGTTCCCGAGCTCGGGCTGCCCCACGATCTCGATGGTGACGGAGTCCTCGATTCCGAGCCCAAGGACGACACCTACGTGCACATTCCGGTCATCGTCGAGGTGTGGTGGCAGGGGCGATCGGGCGAGCAGACGCTGAGGATACCGACCTGGATCACTCCCCGGAGATAGCCCGCATGACGACCGCCGACCGAGCGAACGAGCGAGGCTTCACGTTGTTCGAGCTCATCATCTCCACCGCCGTCTTGCTCGGTGTTCTCATCGCCTCCGGAAACCTCTTCGTGACGGCAGCAACCACGCAGCAGACCCTGGGGACCCGGGACCTGCTCGAGGAAAACCTCCGCCGGGCCATGGAGAGGATCGTCAATCGGGTGCGGGAGGCCGGCCTCGACACCCTTGTCGACGTTCCCGACGCACCGGCCGTGTCCAGCTCCGTCCGCTTTCGTCGGCTCCAGGACTACGACGTCTCCCGGGGCTCGGTCTTCGGTCCCGAGGAGCGGTTCTGGTTTCGGGCTCCTCCGGGAGGCGTCCTCGTCGGAGAAGGGGAAGGCACCATTGCGCCGGTGCAAGCGGGGACCCTGATGTTCGATGCCGGTGGGTCCTCGGTGTCCTGGTCCGACGACCTCACCTCGGTGGCGTTTGGCCGAACCGAACGGGGTCTCGAGATCGCGCTCGAGGCGCGGATCATGGGACCTCAGGGAAGCACCATCGTGGTGCGCAGGAGGACTCACGTTGCGCTCAGAAACTGACCCCGGACGTTCATGGCGATCTTACCCGAGGAGATCGACGCGCAAGGCGGATTGCGGAAGCTCTCTGGTGGCGGTGCTGGTGCTGGTGGTCATCCTGGCGTCGCTGGGCGCCGCAGTGATCGCCCAGGGAAGCTCGCATTCCATCCGGGTCGAGCTGAACGAGGACTCGATCCAGGACCTTGCCCTTTGCGAGCTCGGGGTCGGGCGTGCGACCTACGAGATCGGACGGGGTGAGGATACGGACGAGGAGGAAGGGGTGGGCAACGTTCGCTTCACTCGAGGCCAGGAGGAGGTGCTGGTCCGGGCGAACCCCCTGGCTCGCCGCCACGTTCGGCTCCTCGCCCGGGCGACCTCGCCCGGATCGAGCCGGGCCATCGAGGTCACGCTCCATGCCACCCCGACCACGGTCTTCTCCCAGGCGCTGGCCGGGCAGGACGACGTCACGGTCGGCGGAGGCTTCGTCACCGACAGCTACGATAGCGATGAGGGCAGCTACCTCTCCCAGCTCGTCAACGCCGATGAGAACGGATCCTACGCCAACGCGTTCGGGAGCGTCTCCTCCAATGGAACCCTTTCGGTCGAGGGCTCCTCGACCTCCATCCGGGGCAGCGCCTCGGCAGGCCCCGGTCAGGAGCTCACCACCACCGGAAGCCCCTCCATCACGGGATCGACGGAGTCTCTCAGCCAGCCTCTGGACTTCCCGTTTCCCCCGATCGAGGAGTTCATGGAGGCCCTCCTGGACAACCGCAACGGCACCTGGGCCCCGACCGCCGGGGTGAGCTACAATCCGGTGACCTATTCCCTCAGCGTGGCTGCACACACCACCCTGAGCCTTCCTCCGGGCACCTACTTCTTCACGTCCCTTTCCATCGCCGGCCATTCACGCCTCGAGATCCAGGGGGAGACGCGGATCTACCTCACGGGGGGGCTGAATGCCACGGGAGGGACCATCACCAACCTGACCGAGAGGGCTCGCGATCTCGCGATCATTGCCCATCCCTACCGCATTCCCGTCACCCACGTTCCGCCCGATCCCATGGTGCTGTCCCTCTCGGGATCGGCCTCGACCGCTCTCACGGTCTATGCGCCGGCGTGCGACGTCAACATCGCCGGGGGGAGCGATCTCTTCGGGGCGGTGGTGGGACGGACCATCGACGCCCGCGGAGCCATGTTCCACTACGACGAGTCGCTGGGCTACGAGGAGGGAATCGACTTCCAGCCCCATGCCCAGGTGGCGTGGAGGGAGGTCGGTCGACCCGTGGAGTGACCGCGCTCCACGGGGGAGAGTCGCGGCCTCGAGTGGGGCAAGGGCTCGAGCCCTGCTATTCTCTCCGCCATGCAGGAACCGGTTCCCGGCTCGATCGAGGAGCGAGGGCGTCTCGTGCGCAGGAGCGCCGCCGTCCTGGTCACGGGACGGATCCTGTCGGCGTTCCTCTCCATGGCCTCGCTCTCGATCCTGGGGCGTCACCTCACCCTGGAGGAATTCGGGGTCCAGTCCTATCTCGTGACTCTCCTCGGCCTCCTTCACGTGCTCACCGGATTCGGCGGCAATGCCGTGGCCACGGCCGAGATCGCCCGGCGCGAGGAGGACGCTCCCGGGGTCCTGGCGGCTCTCCTCGGCCTCCGCAGCGGGCTCGCCCTCGCCGGTGCCGCGGGCATCCTCGTTCTCTTCGTGACCACGGAGACCGGGGAGTCGCGGGCGGCGCTCCTGATCACCGTGCCCTTCTTCCTCTTCTTCGCGTGCTCTTTCGTCGAGCCCTGGTTCCAGGTCCGGCAGAGGATGGAGGCGACCGTGCTCGCGCGCCTCCTCGGCCAGGTCGTCTTCGTGGTCGCCCTCGTCTTCCTCGCCCGGGGCGAGCGGCTCAGCCTCGGGATGGCCGCGTTCCTGACCGCCGCGAGCCTCGCTCTCGCACACACGAGCATGCTCCTGGCGTTCCGCGGCCTGGGTGGTCCCCGGGGACTGCGCCCGCGGCTCGGCCCTTCCCTCGCCCTCCTCCGCAGGGCCTTTCCCCAGGGAATGGCCACGGTCTTCGGGCTCCTCTACTTCCACCTCGATACGGTGATGCTGCGGTTCATGGCCGGAGCCGAGGAGACGGGAATCTACGGCGGTGGCTACCGACTCTTCGCGGCCTCGGTCATGGTGCCGACGCTTCTCGCCGCTCCGCTTCTGCCCGAGCTGGCGCGGGGCGAGGAGGCGAGGAGGGCGTTCCTGCCGAGGGCGCTTCGCCTCCATCTCGTGCTGGGGGGGATCGTGATCGTGGCCTCGTATCTGTGCGCCGATCTCGCGGTGGCCATCCTCTATCCCGAGGGAGGCCTCGAGCGGTCGGCGGAGGTGATCCGGATCCTCGGCCTGGCCTTCTTCGGGGTGTGCCTGGGAGCACCGGCGGGAGTGCTTCTGGTGGCCAAGGGAGCCCAGTCGCTGTGGGCGCGCATCACCTTCATCGGGCTTCTCGTCAATATCGTCGGCAATGTCCTCCTCATCCCGCGGATGGGAGCGGTGGGGGCGGCGTTGACCACGGTGGTGACCGAGCTCCTCGTGGGAGGCGTTGCTCTCGGGGTCGGCCTGCGGGTCCGGGCCAGGAGTGACACGTGAGCGGCGTCCGGACCATCGCCCTCGACTACCGGCCGGTGGTTCTCCATCCGGCGGGCATCGGTCGCTATGCGCGGGGGCTCGTCCGGGGGCTCGCGCGGCAGCCCGAGGAGACTCTGGCCGTGCACCGATTCCTCCTCTTCACGGTGTTCTTCCGGCACCATCGACGCGAGATGGCGCGGGCCCCCGTGCCCGATCACCCCTCGTTCCGTCTCCGCGGCTTGCCCTTTCCGGGAAAGCTCGTGCGCAGGGCGGGCCCGCTGGCGCGGCTTCTTCTCGAACCCTTTCTCGGGGGAGCGGATCTCTTCCACTACACCGACTATCTCCTGCCTCCGTTCCGGAAACCCGCGCTCGTGGCCACGATCCACGACGCGGCGTTCCTGCGCGGTGAGAGCTGGCTTCCCCCGCGACACCGCGACTGGATGATCGCGTGGTCCCGGCGGGCGGTGGCGACCTCGCGGCTCGTGATCACCGTTTCCGAGGCCAGCAAGCGCGATCTGGTGGAGCTCCTCGGGGCCGATCCCGAGGGGGTCCGGGTGACTCCTCTTGCCGCCGATCCCCTCTTCTTCGAGCGAGAAGATGAGGAAAAGGAGAGGGCGCGGCGCGAGGCTCTCGGGGTGAATCGGCCCTACGTCCTCTATGCCGGCACCCTCGAGCCCCGGAAGAACCTCGAGCGTTTGATCCGGGTGGTGGCCCGCATGAGGAATCGCGGCCGCGACGAGATCCTCGTTCTTGCCGGGGGCCGGGGCTGGCTCGTGGAAGAGACCTTTCGCGCGCTCGAGGCGTCGGGGCTGGTGGTCGGCCGCGACGTGATCCTGCCCGGCTACGTCACCGATCTCGACCTGCGCGCTCTCCACCGCGGGGCGAGGGTCCTCGTCTACCCGTCGCTCTGGGAGGGCTTCGGCCTGCCCGTCCTGGAGGCCATGGCGGCGGGGGCGCCGGTGGTGACCAGCCGCGTCTCGTCTCTTCCCGAGGTGGCGGGGGAGGCGGCTCTTCTCGTTGACCCCGAAAGCGAGGACGAGATCGAGGCAGCAGTCGGCCGGGTCCTCGACGACGCGGCGTTGCGGGCACGACTGGTCGAGAAGGGGCGGGCCCGGGCCGGAAGCTTCACCTGGGAAGAGACGGCCCGCAAGACGCTTTCGGTGTACGACGAGGCGATCAGCCCTTCATCTTGTCCACCTCGGCGCAGGTCGTCTTCACCGCGTCGGCCGACTTCTGGAGCGCCGCCTTCTCGTCGCCGGTGAGGTCGATCTCGATGATCCTCTCCACGCCATTGCGGCCGAGCACCGCGGGCACTCCCACGAAGAGGCCGTCGAAGCCATATTCGCCCTGGCACAGCACGCAGGAGGGGATGACCTGCTTCTTGTCGTAGAGGACGGCCTCGACCATCTGCAGCGCCGACCACGCCGGGGACACGAACGCGGATCCGGTGCCGAGGAGGCTCACCACCTCGCCCCCCGCCTTGCGAGTCCTCTCCTCGATCTTGTCCAGCTCGGCCGGGCTCACGAACTTCTCCACCGGCATTCCGGCAATGCGGCAGCAGCTCCGGATGGGCACCATGGTGTCGCCGTGGCCGCCCAGCACCATGGCCTGGACATCGCTCACCGACACTCCGGCCGCCTTGGCCACGAAGTAGCGATATCGGGCGCCGTCGAGAGCCCCCGCCATGCCGATGAGACGATTCCGGTCGGGCTCGAGGTTGCGCCACAGGGTGTAGACGATGGCGTCGAGCGGGTTCGCGATGGAGATGACGATCGCCTCGGGGCAGTACTTGCGGATGCCATCGGACACCGCGTCGGTGATCTTCAGGTTGATGCCGAGGAGCTCTTCCCGGCCGGGAAAGGTGCCGTCCGGGCGCATGCTCCTCGGAACCCCGGCGGTGTTGATGACGAGATCGGCGCCGTCGAGGACGTCGTAGTCCTTGCCGGCCACGAACTCGAAGTCACTCCCGATGAGCGGCGAACCTTCCGCGATGTCGAGGCACTTGCCCCGGGCGAGATCGGGCGGCTTGATGTCCATCAAGGCCACCGTCTTGGCCAGGTGGCGGCGCACCACCTCCTGGGCCAGAACGCCACCGATCATCCCTCCACCGATGAGTCCGATCTTGCTGAACATGAGACGAGCGCCTCCTCGCGGGCGTTCCTGGGTCGCGGGTCGTGGGCTACAGGGGGGAGGTTAACTACCGCCGGGCGTGAGGTCAAAGGGGCGGCCTGGCCGCGGAGTAGCCGTCTCCAGAGGTGCAGCCGGATCCGTGATCTGTCCTTGCCCCATCCAGAGGACGAGGTGACGGTCCTTCCCGTCCGCCTGGTTGCCGAGACCGACCTCGTGAAGGATCGGGTGGGCCGCGATCCAGCTCTCATGACCATCCTTGCCTGCGATGAGCAAGGAGGTGAACTCGGGGTCTTGCCCCTCGAGGATGCGACTGGCGCGCCCTTCATCGGAGACGAGAGGGAGGATCAGGTGACCGCTAAACGAAAGGGCTCCGATCTCGTTCTCGCCGAGATTGAACGTGGCCACCCGGGCAGCAGGGTCCTCCGCGATCGAGGCGGCCAGCTCTCTTGCCGCCGGAGCCATGTCTTCCGCGCGATTCTCGATCGCCTCGATGGCGAGCATGTTGATCGCCAGCAAGCAGGCGGCGCAGCCGGAGGCGCGGACGGCGAGATCCACGCGCCGGGGGCGAAAGAGCAGGAAGAGCGTGAGGAGGAAGCCGATGGGGATCAAGAGACCGGGATAGGGTGACTTCAGGAGCGGGTCGTACAGCAGCTCGAGGTCGTCGGGTAGGGGGATGAGCGAGGGAACGAGCTGCACCAGCAGGATACCGCCGAGTGCCAGTACGGCGGCGACCATCAGCGCCCCGAAGAACCACCGATGGACAGAGGAAAGCCGCTTCGGAACCGCAGTCGCGCAGAGGAGAGCCACGGGGACGATCGTGGGGAGGGCATAGAGGCTCCTCTTGGTGGAGACGAGAGAGAGGAGGGCCAGCATCCCCACGAGCCAGATCAGAAGCAAAATCTCTCCCGGGGTGAGTCGAGGCCGTCGAGCGCGCGGCTGGAGGAACCGCGCCCCCCAGAAGAGAAGAAGAGGCGACCAGGGCGCGGCCAGGCTGAAGAGAGGTCCGAGATAGTAGAGGAAGTTGCCTGCATGCTTGGTGTGCCCGAGCCCGGAGTCTCCGCTTGCCCTGCCGAACTGGTTGTCCACGAGCCACCTCCCGAAGACGTCGGGTCCTCCCTCGATCCGGAATGGCACCATCCAGGCCAGGACGAGGACGGAAACGACGGCCGCGGCGCCGAGGTGGAGGGCCAGGTGCAGGTCCCTGCCGTCGTTTCCGGATCGGCGGAGGTTCCGGACGAGCCAGGGGACGAAGAGACCGGCCCAGGCCGGGAAGATCAGTGCGGGACCGATGGGCCCCTTGCCCAGGAACGCGAGGGCGGTGAAGGCTCCGCCGAGAAGGAGAAACCAGGGTCGCCCCCCGAGATAGGCCTCGGCAAAGCTCCACACGGCCGCGGTGATTCCGAAGAGGAGAGCCACGTCCACCCGGATCCAGTGAGTCTGGCTGACGAAGTCGTACATCGTGGTGAGGAAGAGAAGGGAGAGCAGGGCACGGTGCAGCCCCAGGAGCCGTCGTGCCAGGAAAAAGGCCACGACGGCGGTCAGAAGTCCGAAGAGGACGGAGGTCGCGCGCACCGCGCCCACATCACCCAGGAACGGAGCGAGCCACCGCAGACTGAGCGCTCCCGCCGCGAAGTAGAGGGGCGGCTTCTCCACGAAGGGCCGGCCTCCGAGGTGAGGAACCACGAAGCTCCCCCCCGTGCTCATCTCGCGGCAGATGGCCGCGACCCGGGGCTCGTCGGGGGTCCAGGTTCCCCGGGTGGAGATCCCCATGAGGAGAAGGGAGAGGGTCAGCGCGAGAAACGGGGCCACGGATCCGGGGCCAGGAGATCCAGGGCCAGGGGTATCGCTCATGATTCCTTCTGCATCGCTTCTTCGAGAGCAGCCTGCACGCACACCCGGCCCTCCCGGCCGGGAAGAGCTGCCTCGCTGATGTCCGCGGGAGGGGGAGAGGGGGTGTCCTCGACGATCCGCCGCAGGGGCACGAACCGGGCTTCCTGCGCGGTCGCTTCATCCAGAAACGCCTCGAACAGCTCCGCGTACGCCCCCCCCTCGACCTCGGCGTGAGCGGTCAGGACGTGGAGCTCATCCCGGGCGATGCGCCCGAGCAGGAGCTCGTTGAAGGCCGCTCCATCCATGCCGTTTGCCCCCACCATCTCGTCGAAGGTGGGAAGGGTCACGGGAACCTGAACCTGCTCGAGCACTTGCCCGAAGACGCGAGGCCGGAAGAGGCTCTCGCCGCGACAGTCGCTGTTGTAGTCGAAGGGGAAGAGGCTCTTCGCCAGAAGGGCCTTCTCGTTACAGCGCCACCCGGGTGCCGCCGAGCAACGGGGCGGAGCGCCGAGGATGTCCGTCAGCTCGTCGAAGCCGCGGCTCACGGCCAGGCGCAGGGTCTCCGGCGACATCGTGTCGAGCCCGACCTGCCAGGAGTGGTGGTCCCAGGCGTGGAGCCCGACCTCGTGGCCACGGCGTTCGGTCTCGCGGATGACGTCGGCGCAGGCGCGACCGATGTGCGGGCCTGGCCACAGGGTACCCCGGAGGAGAATGTCCCAGCCGTAGAGCTTGGCGGCTCGGGTGCGGAGCATCTTCCAGGCAAAGGTGGGGCGAAGGAGACGTCGCAGATGCCGCCCCATGTTGTCCGGACCCACCGAGAAGAAGAACGTGGCGAGGATGCCGCGGCGCTCCAGCAGGGAAAGAAGTCGCGGTACTCCGCTTCTGGTTCCTCTCAGGGTGTCGACGTCGATCCGGAGTCCGATCTTCACTTCGAGTGCCAGTCCTGACGTGTGGGCTCGCCTGCCTTCTCCAGCTTCCGGACACGGCTCTTGACGGGGGGCGTCGGCGCATTGACCTGGGAGTCGACGATGTCCCGGAGGAAGTAGTCGAGCGTCCGCTCCACCGACTCCTCGAGCCCGATGGTGGGGACCCAGTCCACCAGCCGGCGGGCGTTGCGGATGCTGGGTCGTCGATGGAGAACGTCCTCGTAGCCCTCCCCGTAGTAGGAGCGTGCTTCGACCTCGCGGTATCCCGCGAAGGGAGGAAACATGGGCCGGAGATCGTGGGCCTCGAACTTCTGCACCAGCATCTCGGCGAGCTGGCGGATGCTCGCCTCGTTGTCGGGATTCCCGATGTTCACGATCTGTCCGTTGCAGCGCCCCTCGGGGTCGTCAACGAGGCGATAGAGACACTCCACTCCCTCGGAGACATCCGTGAAGCAGCGCATCTGGGCTCCGCCGTCGATGAGCTGGATCGGTGAGCCCTCGACGAGGTTGAGGATGAGCTGGGTGATGGCCCGCGAGCTGCCGATGCGGGCCGAATCGATGCTGTCGAGGCGGGGGCCGATCCAGTTGAACGGCCGGAAGAGGGTGAAGCGAAGGCCCTCCTTGCTGCCGTAGGCCCAGATGATGCGGTCGAGGAGCTGTTTGGAGCAGGAGTAGATCCACCGCTGCTTGCTGATGGGGCCCAGAACGAGGCGGGACCTGTCCTCGTCGAAGACGTCGTCGTCACACATCCCGTACACTTCGGATGTGGAGGGAAACAGCACGCGTTTGCCGTACTTCACGCAGTAGCGCACCACCTTGAGGTTTTCCTCGAAGTCGAGCTCGAACACGCGGATGGGGTTCCGCGTGTACTCGATGGGAGTGGCGATGGCGACCAGCGGGAGCACGATGTCGCATTTGCGCACGTGGTACTCGATCCACTCGCGGTGGATGGAGATGTCACCCTCGGTGAAGGTGAATCCGGGCCGGTCCAGGAGATGACGGATGTTGTTGGCGTGGAGGTCCATGCCGTGGACCTCGAAGGCCTCGTTCTCGAGCAGCCTCTCGCTGAGCGCGCTGCCGATGAATCCGTCCACGCCGAGGATGAGCACGCGACGACGCCGCTGGATCTCGGCGCGGGTTCGCGCTCTCGCTCCCAGCTTCATGCCAGGCACGAGCTTCATCTCGGAGGCCAGCTGCTCCCCGCTCATCGCGACACCGCCCTCCCTCTGGCCGAGGTTCACCTGGATCGCTCCCGATCCGCAGGCGATGACGAGGGGCTTGACGGAAAGGACCGACCCCGCCGGCTGCTCGCGGTCCACGCGACTCGAAGCGTGATTCCAGGGGGAGACCTCCGTCACCGACCACAGGAGGCAGCGGTTTCCCCCGACGTAGCTGAAAGCGCCGGGATAGGGTCGGGTGACTGCCCGGACGAGGTTGCGAACCTCTCGCGAAGTCTGGCTCCAATCGATGTGGCCGTCCTCGGGGCGTCGACCCCCGAAGGTCGTGGCCAGGGACTCGTCCTGTGGTGTCCGCGGAGCCTTTCCCTCGGCCAGGAGGGGAAGGCTGCGGTCGAGGACGTGTGCGGCCGCAGCCACGCACTTGCCCATGAGGGTGCGCGCGGTGTCCTCGCTGGCGATGGGGATCCTCTCCTGATCCACGATGTCCCCGGCATCGGCCCTCGGTGTCATGTCGTGAAGGGTGACGCCCGTCTCCACCTCTCCGTTGACGAGGACCCAGTTCACCGGGCAGCGGCCTCGATAGCGGGGCAGGAGCGACCCGTGCAGGTTGAGGCAACCGGAAGGCGGGATGTCGAGAATTCTTCGTGACAGTAGCTTGCGGTAGTAGAAGGAGAAGGCGATGTCCGGCCGCATCTCCCGGATGCGGCCGATCCAGAGGGGATGATTGACGTCGTCGGGAGCGTAGACGGGGATGCCATGGCTCGAGGCGAGCTCGGCCACGGAGCCGAACCACACGTTCTCGTGGGGATCGTCGGTGTGGGTGAAGACGGCGGCAATCTCGAAGCCATGTCGGAGCAGGGATTCGATGCCGAGGCAGCCCATGTCGTGATAGGCGAAGACGATGGCCTTCATGCATTGAGCTCCACATCAGCGTTGCGGGAAGGGTCTACGGTGTAGATGCGAGGGGTGGGACCGGGCTCCGAGGACACGCTTCCTGCGGTGCGAGTGGGGGAGGGTTCCGCAATGGCGAGCCCATTTCCCCTCACGTAGTTCACCAGGGAACGAGGAAGCCCGCGCACGTCCTGGTGGATGCGACCGATGTACTCGCCCAGAAGTCCCATGCCCACGAACTGAGCACCCACGAAGGTGAAGAGGACCGCGAACAGGGTGAAGACGCCCGAAGCAGCCCACTCGGGTCCGTGGACCACGCGCAGGATCATGAGCAGAGCTCCGAAGCCGACTCCGGCCAAGGACACCACGCCACCGAGGTAGGTCAGGAGGCGGAGCGGGAAGGTGGTCATGCCGGTGAGGAGGTCGAACTGGAGGTTGATGAGCTTGAGAAGGGAGTAGCGTGACGTTCCGCTCTCGCGCGCAGAATGGCCGACCTCGATCTCGGTGACTCTCCGGGCAAAGGTGTTGGCGAGCACCGGAATGAAGAGACTTCGATCGTTGCTGCGCAGAACGGACCGGACGATGGGCCGCCGGTAGGCACGCAGCATGCATCCGTAGTCGTGCATGCGAACACCGGTGACTTTGTGCACGGTGGTGTTGATGAGATGCGAGGCGGCGCGGCGGAAGACGCTGTCGTGGCGATTTTTCCGCACCGTTCCCACCACGTCGAAGCCTTCCTCGATCTTTTTCACGAGGCGAGGGATTTCCTCGGGTGGATTCTGGAGGTCGGCGTCGAGGGTGACGACGATGTCTCCCTGGGCCTTTTCGAAGCCAGCCATGATGGCGGCATGCTGGCCGTAGTTCCGGGCGAGGATGATGCCGACGACGTGATCGGGGTGATCGGCGACTGCCGTCTCGATGAGCGCTGCGGATTGATCCGAGCTGCCGTCGTCGACGAGCACGATCTCGAAGGGGCGTTGCAGGGCCACCCCGGCGTCGTGACAGCGACGGACGAGCTCCGGCAGGCATTTCTCCTCGTTGAACACGGGGATGACCACGGAGACGGTGTCGAGGGAGGGCGCGTCATTCATGGATGTCACCTGCCGAGGATTGATTCGATGGAATCGACGACGTCGTCCACATCTCCCTCCGACATGTCGGGAAAGAGCGGAAGAGAGAGGATCCGGTCCGAGTTCCAGTCGGTTTCGGGAAGCGAGCCGGCCGGGGTCTTCAGGGCGCGGGTGTAGTAGCTCTGGCTGTGAACGGCCCGGAAGTGGATGCCGGTGCCGATGTTTTTCTCCTTGAGGCGTTCCATGAAGGTGCTTCGATCCATGCCCGCCTTCTCGGTGTCGAGGCGAATGATGAAGAGATGCCAGGCATGCTCCATGGGGTATTCGGGGTCCTTGAGGGGGAGAATGGCCTTCGTGGAGGACAACCTCTCCCGGTAGCGTGCGGCGAGAGCGGCGCGTTTCCCGTTGAACGCGGCGAGCCGGGTGAGCTGCTGGACACCCAGGGCGGCCAGAATGTCCGGCAGGTTGTACTTGTAGCCGGGCTGAAGGACCTCGGCCTGGGGGGAGCGGCCCTGGACGCGGCGATCGTGAGCGTCCACTCCCAGGCCGTGGAACTTGAGCCGGCGTACCGCCTCGGCGATCTCGTCGTCATCGGTGCAGACCATGCCGCCCTCGCCCGTCGTGATGTTCTTGATGGGGTGGAACGAGAAGATGGCGGTGCCGCGGTGACCGATGGGCTCGCCTCGATAGGAGGTACCGAGGGCATGCGCGGCATCCTCCACCAAGGGGATTCCCCGTGGGGCCAGGATCTCGCGGAGGGGGCCCACATCGGCGGCGGCTCCCGCATAGTGGACGGGGATGACCAGCTTGGTGCGTGCGGTGACCGCGTCGGCGAAGGCCGCGGCGGAGGGCATGAGGGTGTGCCGATCGACATCCACGAAGACCGGGGTCGCCCCGAGGAGCGTGATCAAGTTGATGGTGGAGACCCAGGTGAGGGAAGGCGTGACGACCTCGTCGCCGGGTCCGATGCCGAGGGCGGTGAGGACCACGTGCATGCCCGCCGTGGCCGAGGAGAGAGCCACGGCATGGCGACATCCCACCAGGTCCTTGATCCGGTCCTCCAGCTCGGCGGCCCGGGATCCGGTGGTGATCCATCCGGAGCGGAGCACGTCGACCACGGCCTGGATGTCATCCTCGGAAATGGAGGGCCGCGAAAAGGGGAGGAACTCGGTGCGCATGCCAGGGGCTCTCCTGCAGGAACTCACCCGTTCTGGATGTGAGAAGGATTTGCGAGTCAGGCTGGAGACAGACTAGGGTTCCGGGCTGAGAGGGCGATGAGAGTCATATTAGAAGGCTGTAATCGGGGATTCAAGGCGTGGAGCAGAGTCCGGGCGGGACGTGGCGAGGCCCGTCGGGATGCACCTGGCGACCGACAAATTATTCGGGAGGCCGGGGGGCAGACGAGCGGAGGAGCAGGTAGCGGTATCCTCGATAGAGGGTCTCCATGCGGAAGGAGGGAGCGAGATCCTCGAGCTCCTCCAGATCGCGTCCGCGATCGACTACGACCAGGGCGCGGCCCAGCAATCTGCGCAGGGCCGATTCGTCCATCTGCAGCGCGCGGCCGTCCGCCTCGTCCAGAGTCACCTCGTGTCCGAATTCTGCGTGGCGGGCCTCCCAGAGCACCACGTCGCGCTGCAGGTAGAACGGCACACCCCGCAGATAGTGGCCGAACAGCAGGACTTCCTCGCCTGGCCGGAGATTCTCGCGAATCGCCACGGCCACCTCCTTCACGGAGTAGAGGGGGGCAACCGCTGCCGCTTCCCAGGGGGCACAGGCCAGGGTGGCCAGGCCCCCCAGCATGAGCGAGAGCATCGCTCCGTGAAGATCTCCTTGCCTCAGCCTGTTTGCCACCAGAAGAGCGACGAGGCCGAGGGCGAGGAGGCAAACCCGGATCGCGCTCTTCGTCACGTGGAGAGCGACCTCGGTCGAGGGTGGATCGAGGTGGAAGGGGCGGATGAGCGCTTCCAGGACGGTGGAAAACGTGACCGGGCAGAGCACCGAGAGGGCAAGGATTCCCAGGAGAAGACCCGAGATCGGAAGGAGGAATCGCCGAGCCCTGAGGGTCATCCTCCCCGCCATGTCCTTGCGTGTCCGGAGGACCTCGAGGAGGTAGTCTCCGGTCAAGAGAGCCAGAGGGGGCGCGATCGGGAGCAAGTAGTACGCGAGCTTGGACTGGGCGATGCTGAAGATGGCGAGCGGAGCCACCACCGACGAGACGAGGAGGAGGCGGTGCTGCCGGCCCGGATGTTCCTGGCCCTTCCCGCGGAAGAGGCCGAGCAGCCAGCCGGGGACGAGCAGGCTCCAGGGCAGGAAGCCGGCCACGAAGACCGGAAGATAGTACCAGACCACTTTTTGCCTGCGGAACCGGCTTCCCTCGACGAGCCGCCCGAGGTTTTGTTCCACGAAGAACTCGTGGAGGAATTCGGGATTGCGAAGGGCCATGAGAAGGTACCAGGGCGCTGCGATACCCACGAACAGCAACAGCCCGTCCCATTTCAGGAGGAGGGGAAGTCGCCTCCAGCTTCCGCTCAGCACCATGTAGAGGAAGGCGGAGCTCGTGGGGATCACCAGACCGATGGGGCCCTTGGTCAGGAAGGCCAGCGCCACCGCGATCCAGAAGGCGAGGCGCCACCTTCGTGAAGGGCCAGCGGGCGGAGACGTGTCGAGGTGCCGGTGAAAACAGTACAGGGCTGCCGTCGTGAAGAGGGTCAGGATGACATCGACGAGCACGATCCGGGACAGCAGGGAGAAGAGAGGCATCGTGGCCAGGATCAGCGCCGCGAACGCACCGGCCGTGTTTCCCGCCGTCCGTCGGCTCCAGTGATCGACGAGCAGCAGTGTGAGCAGGGAGGAAAGGGCAAAGGGGAACCGGGCGGCAAACTCGTTGAGTCCGAAGAGGCGGAGAGATCCGGCGGCGAGCCAGAACGCCAGAGGCGGTTTCTCGAAGTAGGCGATGCCGTTGAGGTGGGGAGTGACAAGGTCACCCTCCGTGGCCATGGCCCGCGCGATGTCCGCATAGCGTCCCTCGTCGGGTTCCTGAAGAGGGAAGGCGGCGAGGCCGAAGAAGAATGTGGTCACGTAGGCGATCAGGAGGAGCAGGGATACGGTCCGGAGTCGACCAGGCCTGCCCGAGGGTCCCACCCGAGGCGACGTCTCGCCGTCACCTCTGGGTGCCATCGCTGCGCCCGACGGCTCGTCGCTGGGTATCGTTGATGGAAATCGGATGGCCATGGAGCGCTGATCATGACTCGTCGAGCATTAGAAATCCGTTAGAAAGTCGTCATGGTGGCCCTGGCCAGTCGGGATCCGGTGGTGTCCCGTCGGACTTCATTTTCGTTGACGTGACGTCGTGCCTCGACTACCCTTCGCCGGCTCCAGGTCAGGAACGGACGCTCCACCCGATCAATCATGGACCGATGCCTTCGACATGGCGGTGGCGGCAAGGCCAGCACCGGCTCTCCTCCGGGAGCGGTGGCCCTCGTCGTCGCCCTGGGATGGGCTCTTCTCCCGTCTTGCCTCGGCCTCCACCTCTGGAATGGGCCCCCGCGGATGCTGGAGGGGGGCCGAGAGCCGCCCTCCGGGCTCGAATGGCCGGAGGGGCTGCGGGACGTTCGGGGCGCAGTTCATTGCCATTCCTTTCTCTCCCATGACAGCGAGGGATCGTGGACCCGCATCGCGAGCGCGGCCCGGAGCGTGGGAGTGGAGTTCGTCCTCCTCAGCGACCATCCGAGTCCCGGGTTCATCGAGCGATCACCCCGCGGGCTCCTGGATGGGGTCTGGCTGATCGGTGGGGGAGAGCTGAGTGCGGAGGGGCGGAAGGGATCCCTTCTGGCTCTCGGTCCCACGAGGACCCCTTCGAGTCCAGGGGATGGCAATGCCGCGATCATCGAGTCCATCCACTCGGCGGGTGGCGTGGCGATCGTGGCCCACGCCGAGGAGTTCACGGCCTTCGACGTGCCGGGCTACGACGGAATCGAGATCCAGAACCTGCACGCGGCCTTGCGCGACCGGTGTCCGGCGATCGTCTTGCTCGGTGGATTGCTGCTTCCTCCTCCGCTCTTCTTCCGGTATGTCGTCCCCCGGCCCGATCACAACCTCGATCGCTACGGTGAGCTTCTCGATCAGGGCAGGCGACTCACCGTGGTGGCCGGAGGCGATGCCCACGAGAACATCCAGCTTCTGGGCTGGGTGTTCGGAACCTATGCCGAGACCTTCAAGGCCGCCTCCACGCACCTTCTCGTCGAGGGCGAGGTGAACGACGGCTCGATCATGGACGCGCTGCGCCGGGGCAGGAGCTATGCGGCCTTCGAGTCGCTCTCATCTACCCTGGGCTTCGTGTTCGTCGGGCAGTCTCCCCGGGCAGGGGTGGCCCTTCCGGGCGATGATCTCCCTCTCGCAAAGGAGACGCGCCTGATGGCCACCGCTCCGGGCAATTCTCGCTTCATCCTGCGACGGGGCTCGCGCGTCGTGGCCACCAGGAGGGGGAATCGGCTCGATCACTGTCCCCGGCAAGAGGGCCTCTACTGGCTGGAGGTGCAGCAGGGGAATCGATGCTGGATCATCACCTCACCCATTGCCGTCGTGGGCGAGCAGCCATGAGTCACGGCGACCTCTTCGGGCGGGAATGGAGGGCTGCATGATGTGGGGGGGGGGCACCTTGGTCCTCGGTCTTCTCTTCGCGGGCCCGGGTCCCATCAGGACGACCGCTCCGCCGGCAGAGATTCTGCGGTTCCCGTACCCCGGCCAGGCGGCCGTTCCGCCGGGTCTGGAGGGCGGGATCGCCCCCTCGCTCGTGGAGGGCCGGGTGGTTGTGGGAGAGTGGAGCCATTTGATTCTGGCGGAGGAGCCGCAGAAGGACGAGGTCGAGCCCGGAGCGCAGGACGGCATCGCGTACTACTCGTGGGCGGTGGGGCTTCAGGCCGGATACCCGGCCTCGACCGGCATCGACGAGGTTCTGCTCGGATCGGCTCCGCGCCATCGGGGGGACGTCTACACCGGCCTTTCCCTCATCCATCAATGTCGCCCGTTCGATCTCGCGGGGGTGGGGCTGCGCTTCGAGCTGGAGATCGACCAGACGGCGATCCTCGAGAGCGCGCGCGACAAGAAGCCCTACTGGCAGACCAACGCATTCTTCAGCATGCGCTATCTGGGTGAGGAGCTTCCGTGGAGCAGGCGAGTGGCCACGTCGGTGGCCATTTCGGAGGGCGCCTCGTACAACTGGAAGGTCTCCGACGTCGAGCTGGCGAGAAACGGCAAGGACGACGTGGGGAAGCTCCTCAACTTCCTCATGCTCGACATCTCGGCGAGGAAGGCCCGATCGCGTTACTCCGTCTACTTCCGGATCGCCCACCGGTCGGGAGGTGCCGGCTACTTGGCAGAGGGTGACGTCATCCACGGATCCAATGCCCTCCTCCTCGGCCTCCGAATCGATCTGGGGCGCCCGATCGCCGATTCTCGAGGGGACGGTCCTTCCTGGTGAGATCGGGCTGCTGCCCGGGCCCTCGCACTTCTCTGCCGCCGTCCGCCCAAGCTAGACTGCAGCTCCATGACCTTCCTTCTTCCTCCCAAGCGATCCCTGTTGCCGGTGCTGCTTGCCGTCCTCCTTTCCTCCTGCGGCGACGACGCACCTGTCCTCCCCGTACCCGCGGTGCAGCACCTCGATCTCGATCGTGCCGAGGGATCCTCGGCCGGCGAGGCGATCCTGTCCCACCACGAGATTCCCGCCGAGCCCGGGATCTGGTTCGTGGCCGGTGAAGGGGAGAAGCGCCGGATCCTCGACGTCGCCGAGCCTCTCACCCTCGAGGCCGGCTCCCCCGTGCGGCTCGGTGCCCGCGGCTACTACGAGCTCATGAGGGTCGCCGCCGTCGACCTCGACCTCGAGGCCGAGGGAGCGGGAACGGTGAGGGCCCGCTTCCTGTCGCGCAGGACCGGGGTCGCCCTGTCGACGACCGTTGCGTTCGAGAGAAGCGGTCGCGTGCGCCTTCCCCTGCCCCTCCCGGAGCCCGGCGGGGGCTTGTCGCGGTCGGGCGATGCGCTCGAGCTCTTCTTCGAGGCGACGGATCCGGCCATGGTGAGGGTTCACGCCGTCGACCTCATCCGGAGGGGCGGCGAGAGAAAGGGCGAGGACCGCTTCGTCCTCCTCGGCGAGGAGGCCCGGCAGGGAGCCTGGATCCGTGCCGGGCAGCCGCTCGTTGCCCGGTGCCGCGCCGGCAAGGGGTCCCGCCTCTGCTTCTCGCTCGGCCTCACCCCGCGTCTCCGGCAGAAGGACGTGGCGGCCCGTCTCGAGGTCATCCTCTCCGCCGGCGCCGAGATCCTCGGGCGCACCGAGTACCCCCTCTTTTCCATGGAGGGTGGATGGCACCCGGTCTCGCTGGCGATTCCCGACGGCCCCGGTCGCGAGATCGAGGTGCGCTTCCATCTCGGAACGTCGAGCGGCGAGGGGGCGTGCGCCCTCGCCGAGACGGTCGTCTTCACGGGGCCCCTGCCGCCTCCGATGACCGTTCTCGTGGTGACAAGCGATACCCATCGGTCGGATCACCTGGGATGCGCGCCGGAGGCCGTCGAGATCCAGACCCCGACCCTCGATGCCCTCGCCGCGCGCGGCACGATGTTCACCGACTGCTGGACACCGACCAACATGACCACGCCCTCGCACGTGAGCCTCTTCACGGGCATTCACGTGCGCGACCATCGCGTGGTCAACAACCGGACTCCGCTGTCGTCCCGGGCGGTGACCCTCGCCGAGCGTTTTCGCGAGGCGGGCTATGCCACCTATGCTGCGGTGAGCGCGACCTTCTTGCGCCCCGAGGTGAGCGGTCTCGGCCAGGGGTTTGATCGCGTGGCGTGGCCGCCCTACGGCCGTGAGGCGCGCGATGCCGCGGGGTCCATCGCGCCCGTTCTCTCCTGGCTGCCCGAAGCGGAGGGACGCCCTCTCTTCGTGTGGCTCCACCTCTTCGATGCCCACCATCCCTACGAGCCGAAGGGAGCCTTCGACCGCATGTACTACCCGCCCGGGAAGGATCCGTACTCCGAGGAGCTTCCGCTTCCCGACGTTCCGGCGGGATGCCTCGACGAGCAGTACCCCGGGCTTCGTGACCTCGAGTTCCCCGCCGCCCAGTACCGGGCCGAGATCACGTCTCTCGACGCCGCCCTCGCGCCCCTTCTCCTTGTCCCCCGCATTCAGGCGGGAATCACCGCCTTCGTCGCAGACCATGGCGAGTCGTTTGGCGAGCGCGACGTGTACTTCAGCCACGGAGGTGTTCATCCCGCCAACCTCCACATTCCGCTCCTCCTCGCCGGAAAGGGAGTCCCGCGCGGCATGGTCGTCGACGACAGCGTCACCCACCTCGACCTGGGACGGACGATCCTCGATCTGGCGGGACTCGAGGGAGATGACTTTCCGGGGCGGAGTCTGATCGGACGGAACGACGAGATTCCGGTTCGCCTGCGCTTCGCCATCCAGGCCGGTGGCACGGCGGCGAGTGTCTCGGATCCCCCGTTTCACCTCGTGATCCACCTGCGCGAGAACCAGGCCATCGGCAGTGCCCGGCGCCACGAGAAGGGAGACATCGAGCTGTTCGACCTGGAGACGGATCCCTTGTGCAAGACCGACATCGCCACGGGGCGCAGCGAGGTCGTGGAGAGGATGAAGGCGGAGCTGGTGGCGTGGCTTCGCGCAGCGAGTGGCACGGGGCTTGCCGGAGAGATGGTCGAAGACCCCGAGCTCATTCGCAAGCTGGAAGCTCTCGGCTACCATGCTCACGAAGATGGGGCGCAGGCCTCGATCTGGTGGGAAGAAAAAGACGAGCGGTGAGGCCGCGGTTGCCCGCGGCCTTCGCCGCGCCGGCTCTCACATGTGGAAGAGGATTTCCTTGGAGAGAATCGAGATCCTCTTGATTCGATTGACGGGAATGTACTGCGTCACCGTCTCCTTCTCTTCCTTCTTCTTGGGATCGGGGATCCACTCGCAGAGGAGGATGACGTAGTCCTCGGCGATGGTCTTGACCTTGCCCTTGTAGTACTGCGTGTCGAGCTTGTAGCCGAGTGGGGTGGCCCGGAACGACTCCGGATTGATGACGGTGACCACCTTTCCCGCGATCGAGTTCAGGACTTCCGAGAAGCTTTTGACTTCAGTCGCTTCCATGGCTTGAGGACCTCGCAGCCGCGTTCCTTCTTGATCGGCTCGACCGGCATCGCGGCAAGCACCGGCGGCACTCCCCGAAAGACGCTTTTCCCTTTTGCGTCGAGGAGAATCCATTATACCGCAAGCCCCTTTCCGCGCAACGGTTCCGTCTTTCTGGCGTGGGTACCCCCCGCGGGCGGGGCAAATCCCGAAAAGCCTCCAGCAGCAAGCGTTTAATTGCCGATAGCGACCACCGGCCGGCAGGGCACATCCGAGCCGGCATCGAAACGACCCGGTGAGGGCCATCAGGCCCCTTCGGTGGGAGGCTCTCGGCACTTGGCCCGACGCACGGAAAGAGTTCTGGATCGTGCAGCGGCGGTTCTCGCGGCAGCGGGCGGCCGCGTGCCCACGGCGGCCCTACGCGAGTGCGTGACAGGAGAGGGCCCGTCTCTCACCGAGTCCGCGTTCCGGTCGCTCCTGGAGGCGGACCCCCGATTCCGGCTTCACGGGACGGAGGCCGTTTCGCTCGAGGATCCAGGGGCGGCATCCGGGTCCTCCCCGGGGGCGGGAGGCCTCGACCTGGACACCTCCATCGAGCAGCTCAACCTCTGCAACCGGGCCAAGAACCAGCTCCCCCGCAACGGCGTTCGCACCGTGGGAGAGCTCCTTGCCCTCTCCGAGGAGGACATCCTCCAGCTTGCCAACATCGGTCGCAAGACGACCGACGACATCCTGAGGGAGCGCAAGGAGCTGGCCGCAGCCCTGGGGGACCGGGGCCGCGTGGAGCCGGCCAAGCGCACCAGGATGGGTGACCAGGAGGGGAGGGAGAGGGGTCGTCCTCTCGCGCCCGACCTCACCTCGGACCCGACCCCTCTGGCCGAGCTCCTGCTTTCCTTCCGGCCGGAGAACGTGCTCCGGAAGCAAGGGATCCGCACGGTGGGGCAGCTCGCCTCCCTCACCGAGGGGCGGCTCCTCGAGCTCAGGAACCTGGGGGACAGCTCCCTGCGCGAGATCTGCCGTCGCCTGTCCGCCTTTCTCGAGCACCGGCGTGCCGTCGAGGCGGGAAGGGTCCCCGAGAGGCCAGAGTTCCGGGCCGCCGAGGAGGAGTGGGCCTTTGCCGCCGCCTCCCTCTCGCCCCGGGATCGGAGAATCGTCGAGGAGCGTTTCGGCCTCCACGGCGGCGACCGGCCGACGCTGAACCAGGTCAGCCACAACGTAGGCGTGACGCGGGAGCGGGTCCGCCAGATCGCCAGCAACGGCGCTGCCCTGGTGGGCCGGATGCCGTTGATGACCCCGATTCTCCTCGAGGAAGAGCTGGAGGCGAGGGGCGGCCTGGCCTTCCTCGACGATCTCGCCGCCGCGGTGAAGGAGAAGATGAGCTTCTCCCGGCTCGATCCCGCCGGCTACTGCGAGCTCGTGCTCACCGGATCCCTGGCCCGGTTCCGACGCGTCCCCGGGACGAGGGTCCGCGGGCTCTGGGCACTGGAGAGGCTGGGTGAGGTCGAGCTCGAACGAGGTCTCGAGGTCGCCGAGGAGCTCGTGACGGGAGGGGCGCTGCTGAACGCCAAGGAGCTGGCGGAGGTCGTGCACCGCAGCTTCTTCCCGGACCTTCCCGGGCTCACCACCGCTGCCCTCGCCACCCCGATCGAGAAGCTCCTGCCCCACGCGGCCAGGAGTGGCGACGGGCGCCTCTACGATCAGAGATGGGGAGCCGAGGAGCGGTGCGCCGCGGTGCTGCGCATCACCCGGGAGCCCCGGCATTTCTCCGAGGTTTCCCGGGTGGCCAGCGAGCTCTTTCCCGATCGGCCCGTGAGCGCGCGACGGGCCCTCGCCTGCATGGTGGACTCGGATCTCTTCTGCCGGGTCGGAGACGGAGTGTACTCGCTGGGAGAGCTCGGAGATCGCCACGTGGGTCACGTCGGCGACCTCATCGTCCGTGTTCTCGCCGAGGCGGATCGACCGCTCCATCGCGAGGAGATCCTGGAGAGGGTGGGGCGCATCAGTCCTTACCAGCCGGGAACGATCACCTCGGGACTCTACTGCGGAAGGGAAGGCATCCGGCCGCTGGACCTGTCGGTTTTCGCCCTCGACGGGGCGAAATACGATCCGGTCCCCATCGCTCTTCTCGACCGGATCGCCGCCATGTTGCCCAGGGATGGTTCCCCCGTGCTGGTGCGGAGCCTCTTCCTCGAGCTCACCCGCCACGCCACCGCGGGTGAGGTGAAGTCGGCCCTGGCCCGGATACCCGGAATCGCCGTACGCGGCTGCGGGGGCTCCATGAGCGTCTGCTTCGCCGACGGGGGCAAGGCCCTCGAGCGCGAGATCGCGGCGCGCAAGCGCCGGAGGGCCGACTCCGGACGGATGTCCAGCGGCGAGCCGCCGGTCAACGGCTGATCCGGCCCCGGATCCATTCCACAGGGCGCTCTCTTACTTGCTCATCGTCCGGGGAAGCTCGTCGAGGAAGGCAGCGATGGAGCGGATACCCCCCCGGTAGCAGCTCACGCGAAGGTTCTCGTCGGGCCCGTGGATGTTCTGATCCGGCAGCCCGAACCCCATGAGCACGCACGGCGCCTCCAGGATCTCGGCAAAGAGGGGAACGACGGGAATCGTGCCTCCCTCGCGGATCTCCACCGCCCTGGTGTCGAAGCCCGTGGCCAGGGCCTTGCGCGCCGCCTCGAAGGCGGGGTGGCTGCTGGGCCCGAGGTAGGGTTTGCCGCCGTGGTGGCGCAGGAATTCGACCTTCACCGAAGGCGGAGCGAGCTCGAGGACTCTCTTTTCGATGAGAGAGAGGATCTCGTGGGGATCCTGGTTCGGCACGAGCCGGCTCGAGATCTTGGCTCGCGCGGTGGCGGGGACGATGGTCTTGGCGCCCGGGCCCGTGTAGCCCGAAAGCATGCCGTTGACATCGAGGGTGGGGCGGGCCCAGATGCGCTCGAGGGTGGTGTAGCCCTCCTCGCCGGTGACGGCCGGGGAGCCGGTGAGGGCCAACCACTTCTTCTCGTCGAAGGGTAGGTCGCGCAGCTTTTTCCTCTCGCCGGAGGTGAGCGGCACGACCTTGTCGTGGAAGCCGGGGATGGTGATCTCTCCGCGCTCGTTCTTGAGGCCGGAGAGGATCGAGGCGAGGACGTTGGCCGGGTTGGCCACCCCGCCCCCGAAGGCGCCGGAGTGGAGATCCTGGCGGGGGCCGGTGACCACGATCTCGCCGTAGGCGAGCCCACGCAGGCCCAGGCACAGGGACGGATAGCCCTCGGCCAGCATGGGCGTGTCGGAGATCACCACCACGTCGCAGGCGAGCTTGCTCTTGTGGTCACGCACGAGCTTCTCGAGGTGCTTGCTGCCGATCTCTTCCTCGCCTTCGATGAGGAGCTTGACGGTCACAGGAAGCTTGCCCCGCGTTTCGAGCAGGCTCTCGATGGCCTTGACCTGCGCGTGCACCTGTCCCTTGTCGTCGGCGACGCCGCGTCCATAGAGCCGCCCGTCGCGAACCACGGGCTCGAAGGGAGGGGTCGTCCATTCGTCGAGGGGATCGGCGGGCTGCACGTCGTAGTGGCCGTAGAAGAGCACGGTGGGTGAGCCAGCGGGCCCTTGCTTCTCGGCGTACACGCACGGATGGCCGGGAGTCTCCAGGATCTCGGTCTCGAGCCCGATCGCGTCCAGGTCCCTCTCGAGGTGAAGGGCGGCGTCGCGGATGGCTTCCTTCTTCCCGGGGTCCGTGCTCACGCTGGGGATCTTGACCCAGTCGATGAGCTGCTCGAGACGGGCGTCCAGGGAGTCGTCGATGTGCGTCAAGACCGCTTTCATGGCTGTCTCCGGGTCGGGGGCCGTGGGCTCTTCGAAGGGGAGGAAGGGTAGCCCGGGAGGCGACCCGGGGCAACCCGGGGGGGTGGCGAGGGGCTCGATTCGGCCCTGCCCTTGCACCTCCTCCCGGCGAGGCGATACTCGGGCCTGTCCCGCGACCCCAGGAGCCAGCACCATGAGGATCGGAATCGTCCAGCCAGACATCGTCTGGGAGGACAAGCCCCGCAACTACGAGCGGGTGCGCGGCCTCGTCTCGGGCCTGGGCAAGGGTGCTCTCGACCTGGTCGTCCTGCCCGAGATGTTCGCCACCGGCTTCTCCATGGACCTCGCCAGGGTGAAGGAGACGGCCAAGGGCGAGACCTCGTGTTTTCTCAAAGGTCTCGCCCGCGACCTCGACGCTCACGTCCTCGGCGGTTTCGTCGAGGAGAAAGGCAGCAAGGGGCTCAACACGGTGGCGCTGTTTGACCCCCGGGGGACGGAGGTCTTGCGCTACGTGAAGATGCACCCCTTCACGTTCGGGGGTGAGGACCGTCGCTATCACCGGGGCGAAGGGCCGTGCGTGGCCCGCGTGAATGGCGTGATGGTGGCTCCCTTCATCTGCTACGACCTCCGCTTTCCCGAGGTCTTTCGTGAGGCCATGGCCCTGGGCGCCGAGGTCTTCGTCGTGCCGGCCAACTGGCCCAACAGCCGCATTTCCCACTTCACCGCGCTCCTGCGCGCCCGCGCCATCGAGAACCTCGGCTGCGCCATCGGCGTCAACCGGATCGGCCACGGGGGCGGTCTCGACTACGACGGGCACTCGGTGATCTTCGGTCCCCTGGGCGAGGAGCTGGCCAGCGCCGGCGATCGGGAAGAGGTCGCGGTGTGCGAGCTCGACGTCTCTGTCCTGCGCAAGACGCGGGAGCAGCTCGGCTTTCTCACCGACGCGCGCAGCGATCGCTATCCCCACCTGCAAGCGGAGCGCAGTGCGGAAAAGGGAGGGGTGAGGCGGTGAGGCTCGCACGATTCGAGGTGTCCGGGAGCCCACGTGCCGGTGTTCTGGATGCGGGAGGTGACGTGCTCGCCCTTCCCCGGGGAGACGATGGTGGCACCGATCTCGTGACCCTTCTCGGCGAGGTGGGCGAGGAGAAGATCCTCGAGATCGCGCTCCGCTGGGGCGAGCGTCTCGATCGGGCAGCGGTCCGGCTCCTGGCGCCCGTGCCGTGGCCGCTCAAGATCGTGGCCGTGGGCCGGAACTATGCCGACCACGCCCGCGAGCTCGGCAACGAGGTGCCCGACGAGCCGATCCTCTTCCTGAAGGGATCGAACTGCATCGTCGGTCCGGGTGAAGATGTGGTGATTCCCGAGGGCGTGGGAGGGGTCGAGCACGAGGTCGAGCTCGCGGTGGTGATCGGCCAGAGGGTCCGGAAGGCCTCGAGGGGCGAGGCTTGCGCGTCCATCGCCGGCTACACGGTGATCGTCGACGTCACGGCAAGGGCTCTCCAGCGTGAGCTCGGCAAGGCCGGAAAACCCTGGTACGCGGCCAAGGGGCTCGACACGTTTGCTCCCCTCGGTCCGTGCCTGCGCACGACGGCGGGTCTCGAGCACCCCCTCGACCTCGCGACCAGGCTTTCTGTGAACGGCGACACGCGCCAGGAGGACCGGACGAGCTCCATGGTCTTCCCGGTGGACGAGCTTCTCTCCCGGATCAGCCAGCGCATTACCCTGGAGCCGGGTGACATCGTGGCCACGGGAACGCCCGCGGGGGTGGGGCCGCTCGTCCCGGGAGACCGGATGACGGCGGAAATCGAGGAGGTCGGGATCCTGGAGTGCACGATCATCGCCGAGGAGAGGAATCGCGAGGTGGCGAGATGAGCGACGGGGACAGGGACGAGGGCCAGGCTCAGGGTCGCGGAGAGGAGGCCCCGCGTCTCGTCGGCCTCGACTCCATGAGTCAGACCTACGTCAACGCCATGTCCCACTTCTACCGGGGCGAGATGCACAGGACGCTCACCTGGCGCCAGCGACTCGATCCCACCACGAACTGGGCCCTCGTCACCAGCGCGGCGCTGATCTCGGTGGCCTTTTCCGGACCCGCGGTGAGCCACCTCGTCTTCGTGCCCAACTTCTTCATCCTGCACATCCTTCTCCTCATCGAGGCCCGGCGCTATCGCTTCTACGACGCGTGGCGGGCGCGCCTCCGCATGATCGAGGCCCACTTCCTGGTGCCGGTGGTGCTGGAGGAGACGCGCTTTCTTCAGGGCAACTGGAGGAAGCTCCTGGCCGAGGATCTGCTCATGCCCTCCTACAAGATGTCGCGTGTCGAGTCCATCGGTCGGAGGCTCAAGCGCAACTACATCTGGATCTTCCTCGTGGTGCTGGGGAGCTGGGCGGCCAAGGTGGCGCTGGCGAGCGAGGTGAACCACGAGTCGGTGACGAGCTGGCACGCCTTTCTCGCCTCGCTGGGCGAAGGCATCGAGCCGCGCTGGGTGCCCATCGCCGTCTTCTTCGCCGCCGTGGTGGAGGTCGGCGCTCTCCTGGTGTGGGCGCTCTCTCTCAGGGAGTACAGCGGCGACATCGGCCCCAGGAGAAGGGATACGCGAGCGTGGCGGGTATAGGGAGCATGAACTCGGAAGGCGTCGGGCGTCGTCCCCGCCTGTGGCTGCCCCCCGCAGGATGGATGCGCTGGGTTCTCGTTACGCTCATCGTGGTCGTGGGAGTCGTCTTCGTCAGGAATGCGATGAACGACGACAACGACTTCGACGGATTCTGGCGGGCCGGTCGTCATGTACTCGACGCGGGCTCCCTGTCCGATGCCAGGGACATGAGTCGCTATCCCCCGACCTTCCATCTCTTCATGGTTCCGTTCTCCCTGCTGCCCCTGGGCCTCGCCGCGGCAGCCTGGTACGTCCTGAGCGTCCTCGCGCTGCTTGCCCTGCCCCCTGCACTGGAGCGGCTCTCCGGCGTCGTGCCACGCGAGCAGCTTCCGGTGTGGCTGATCCTCTCCCCGCTCGTGGTCGACAACCTGATCCTGGGGCAGAGCGGCCTCCTGCTCCTGTGGATCTGCACCTGGGCGGTCGCGAGCATCCGCGATGGACGCGCCGTACGAGGCGGGGCCGCCATCGCGGCGGCCACGCTGGTCAAGGTCTTGCCCGTGGCGGTGTTGGTCGTGCCTTTCGTCCTGGGGCGGTCCCGGGCCGCTTTGCTGGGTGTCGCGTGCGCAGTGGTGCTGGGGGCTTCGGTCATGGTGGCGGCGGTGGGAGTCGACCAGTCCAGATCCTCGAGCATCGACTGGGCCGAGCGGAATTCCGCCGAGCAAAGCCCCTGGGCGCTCGTGGAAGCGGGGCGATCGCTGCGGTACAACAACCAGGGACTGGGCGTGGTCCTGGCCCGGACCTGGGGCGAGCTGGGTGCCAGCGAGGAGCGCGCCCGGGGAGCGGTGAGGTTTGCCGTGCTGCCCCTGGGCATCGTCTGGACGGCCTACGGCTTGATCCTTGCCATGGTGGCGGTCGTCGGCGCGGGCGCGTTTCGGGCGGCTTGCAAGCTGAACGACGACCGGTCCCTGATGAGCTTCTTCGCTCTCACCTACCTCTTCATGCTCTTCGTCTCTCCCGTGGTCTGGACGCACTACTTCGTGCAGACGATACCCGCGTGGATTGCCATTTCGCACCGGAAGGAACTCGTGCGCTGGGGCTGCGCGCTCTTCGTGCTCGGACTGCTCGTCACGCCTCTGCGCGCCCTCGGGCTGCAGGAGTTCATGAGCCTCGGCCTGTTCCTGGTGGTGGCCAGCGATCTCGTCCGGCGTGCCAGCGAGCGCCCGTTGCTGGCCGGCGCCGCGACGGGCCAGGTCTCGAGCTTCCCATCACAACAGCTATCCTGAGGAACGGATGTTCTTCACGAGCTCTCTCCCGAAAGGCAAGACCGTCATCAGGTCCGGATTCGCGACCTGGGCCGCCGCGGTGTTGCTTCTGTCTTCCTGCCGCTGGGTCGCCGGGTATCGGACTCCGGAGGACATCTGGCAGTGGCAAGATGCGACAAGGCCCACCTCGGCTCTCCGGGAGAAGGCCGAGGTGTATCAGCGCGATCTCGAGGAGCACTTCCAGACCCCCGAGGGTATCGTCAAGTACAAGCGGTTCCTCGACACAGAGGATGACGGGACCTATGGCGACCTTGCCGACGGCCCGTTTTTTACCGGGATGTACCTGGCCAGTCAGGCTCTTCGCTTCGCGACCACGTCCGAACCGGCGGCGAGAAGGGAGATTCTCCGCACTCTCGACGGGCTTGACCTGCTCATGGAGGTCACGGGCAGGAGGGGGCTCCTGGCACGCTACGTTTCCCCGCGGGGCGTGATCCCGGGAAACGCACCGTGGAAATGGCATCCCTCGACCACGCGACCGGCGTATCTCTTCAGGGCCGATGTGAGCAAGGACCAATATGCGGGATTCATCCACGGCCTCGGCGTGACCCTGGCGGTGGTGGATGACCCTGACATCCGGCGGCGAGCGGCAGATCTGGCCTGCGCCGCCGCGGACCATTTGATCGACAACGACCTTCGGATCATCGATGTCGACGGCTCCCGGACCACGTACGGAGACCTGTCCGGAACCTACTGGTGTCTTCCCCTGGGCGTGAACAGCCTCATCTCTCTGGCCATCGCCCGGGTGTCCGCGGACGGCTCGGAGGATGGACGCTACGCCGGTTTCTACCGCCGCCTGGTCGCGGAAGGCTACGTCGAGGCGACGCACTGGGCTCACTTCGATCCGATGAGGTTCGGACGGCGCACCAACGAGCACATGGCCTATCTCGCTCTCTACGCTCTTCTTCTCCTGACACACGATCCGGCGACTCTCGAGCGACTTGGCTCGGGGGAGCAGCGGACCTGGAATCATGTACGCGGGGAGCACAACGCCTTCTTCGCCTTCGTGCACGCGATGCGCGGCGTGAAGACAGGTGACGGACCGGGGAGGTCGGGCGAGGTCATGGAAGCTGCCGCCGAGGGGCGAGAGGCCCTGTTCGAGTTTCCGGATGACAAGATCGAGTGGCCCGTGGATCTGACCCGTGAGGGCTTCGACGTCCCGCGGTCCTGGCTGAACACGAACAAGGGGTTTCCCCGGTCCAGGGTCGCGATCCCGCTCCATCTCCGTCCCAGGACATCATCGTTCTGGGGAGGGAATCCCTACCAGATGGCAGGATGCCTGAGCCCCGGGGGAAGGGTGGAGTCGGCAGGTGTGGACTTTCTTCTCGCCTACTGGATGGGCCGCTATCATGGCTTCTTGAAGCCAGGGGATTGACCCACGACGAAGGCGAGCCTTTTCCGGGCAGAATCCCCGGGGCCATCGGTCACCTGCACCGGAAGGTTGGAACATGGCGCAGTCCACAGGAAGGCGGTCCACGGCGAAGACGATCGCGATGTACCTCGTTGCCGTCGTCTTGCTGATGATGGCGAGCTACGCATTCCTCGTCCCCCGCGAGGGGTCGGTGATCGCGGGCCCCATCGATGCCTATCAGCGTTTTCAGGCCACGGCCGTGGCTTTCCTCCTCGGAAAGATCCTCCCCGTGACGAGCGAAAATGACACGCTCCTGGTGGACGGTGACCCCTTGATCGTGGGATACGCCTGCACGGGCCTGGACGCTCTCATCATCTATCTCTCCGTGCTCATCCCGTTTCCCCTTCGACTGGCGCCCAAGCTTCTCGGAATCGCGCTGGGGATCCTCCTGTCCGTGGTCCTCAACGTCCTTCGCATCTCGGCTCTCGTCGTCGTCTACCGGATCGACCGCTCCGCATTCACGTTTGCTCACGTCCATCTGCTTCCGCTCGTCGTGGTCGTGGCCCACATCCTTCTGTTCGTCCGGGTGGCTCTCGTTTCGAGGGCGCCGGGAGCCGCAAGCCCGGCGTCATGAGAGTGCTCGAGCGCCCCCCGTGGATGACGACTTCCCTGGCTCTCCTTCTGCTCGTGGTCGTCTCTCCGGCCGCCGCCCTCTGGCTTCCGCGAACCCTGGGTGGCGCGGCCGCAGATCTGTTTCCCGAGTGGAGCGTGCAGAGCGTACGGGTGGAGGGATGGACGGTCCTGGTGAAGGCGAGAGTTCCCGGTGAGAAGACCGCGGAGGCGGGAATCGCCGTCTCTCACTTCGGACTCCAGATGGCCGTGCTTCTCCTGTGGCTCGGTTTCCTGGGACGGAGCCGGAAGCTCGGCTCCCTGGGGCTCTCGACCTATCTCCTTGCTCTTCTGGGTCTGCTCCTCTGGCAGGGATTCCTCTTCTTTGCGCAGCTTTCGGGAGAGCTGGCCCGGGCGACCCTCGCCGAGCACGGCTCGAGCCCCATGGAGTGGCTGCGCGCTCCGTACCTGTTTTCCGGCTACTTCTCCCACCTCGGGCTCTTCGTGATCTGCGTGGGGACGTTCGTCCGGGGAAGTCGCAAGGTGGAGTAGGAAGGCGCGGCACATCGACCCCGAGGCCTACTGAAAGAGGATCGTGAGGTCGCTGCTGAGGAAGTTGGCCGAGATCACGTCGGTATCGCCATCTCCGTCCAGATCCACGAGGGACACCGAGCGAGGGGACCGGAGGTTCGATGCGGTGTGGTCGAACTGGAGCCCGGACGGGTCGAAGAAGCCCGGGCGGGTCTGAAGGAACAGGAGGAGTCTCCCCGTCCCCGATCCTCCGGGCTCGCTTGCCGCCGCGAGGTCCAGGTCTCCGTCTCCGTCGAGATCCCCCAGTGCCAGGGAGAGGAATTGATTCCCCACCCCCGCGATGCGCTGGCTCTTCCGGAAGACCCCGTCCTCTCCCTGGAGAAACACCGCGAGATCGCGATCGTTGGCGGAGAGGAGGTCCAGCTCACCATTGCGATCGACGTCCGCAGCCACGATCACGCAGGGATTGAGCCCGCCACAAAGATCGAGGCGTCGACGCTTGGGGAAGGTGCCGTCCTCCTGCTGGTAGAAGAGGGTCAGGTCATCCGTTCCCTGATTGGCCGAGGCCAGATCGACGTTTCCATCCCGGTCGAGGTCGGCCGCGACCACGCTGAAGGGTCTTGCGAAGCCTCCTTGCACTCTCAGTGGATCCAGGTGGAAGCCGGGCCCGTCCGACCGGGCGAGGAAGACGGTGAGACTTCCCCCGTTACCCGAGTTTGCCGAGACGAGGTCCGTCCTCCCGTCTCGGTTGACGTCTGCCGCCGTCACGCACCTGGGGCAGGGTGTCATGACCGCGTCGCCGAGGGCGAAGTCGGAATCGGGACCGAACTGGCCGCCGGGTCGCTGGAGGAACACGCTCAGGTTGTCCGCATCCTGGTTGGCGGAGGCAATGTCGAGGTCGCCGTCACCGTCGAGGTCGGCCAGCGCCAGCCCCACCGGACCGTCTCCTGTGCGGAGGAGTTGCGAGGAGGGAAGAAAGCTCCCAGGTGCTGCCTGCACGAAGAGAGTCAGGCTGTCCGTGCCCTTGTTGGCAGAGACGAGATCGTGATCGCCGTCGCCATCCAGATCGCCCGCGGCCACGAAGAAGGGAGACGGGTTCTGCCCCGAAACCTCGAGCTCCTCCCGGCGAAACCGCGACCCGGGACGACGCTCCTGGAGAAAAACGGCCACGCGGGCGGGAATCTCCTCTCTGGTGGGGTCGCCGTTCGAGGTCCCCACGATGTCGGGAAACCCGTCGGCGTCGAGGTCGGCCAGGAGGACCGAGGAGGGATCGAAGAGGGCTTCCGGGGCCAGTCTCGCCACCGCCTCGAATTCACCGGGGTCGGTCTGGAAGAGGACGGTCAGGTTGTTGGAGCCTCCCGGAGAGGTGACGGCGTTGGCGGACACGAGATCGATGTCGCCGTCACCGTCGAGATCGGCCGCAGCCACGGACCGGGCTCTGCCCGTGACGCCGGGCCCACCCACCACGAGGGGCATCGGGTCGAAGTCGCCCCCGTCTCTTCCGCGGAAGACGGTCAGGAACAGGTTCGCGTTGCCGGGGTTGGCGGAGACGAGATCGACCCGGCCGTCGCCGGAGAGATCGGCGACGGCGACCGCGCCGGGGAGCGATCCGGGTCCAGGACAGAGGGTGATGGATGCACCGCCGAAGCCGCCCCCGCGAAGCTGAGGGAAGACGGTCAGCGTATCGTTTCCCTCGTTTGCCGAGACGAGGTCGAGCAGGCCGTCTCCATCGAGGTCCGCCACCGCCACCGCGACGGGCCGGCTCCCCGTCTCCAGCGGGATCACGTCCGGGACGGTCGAGAAGATTCCACCCTGATTGACGAAGACGGTCAAGGTATCGCACTCGCGGTTGGCGGAGACGAGATCCAGATCGCCGTCGCCGTCCAGATCCGCGGCCCGGACCGACCGAGCGCCGCAGGTCGTCTCCTGTCCCCCGAGCACCTGGGCCAGGACGAAGCTCTGCCCGACCTGTCGAAAGATCGTGAGGTTGTTCGAGACTCTGTTTGCCGTCACGAGGTCGGGAATCCGGTCATCGTCGATGAGCTCGGCGATCTGGACCGAGACGGGCTCCTCCATCTCGAGGGCGGTGACGACGGTCGGGGATGCAAAGACTCCCCTCCGCATCTGTCGAAAGATCAGGATCTCGTCCGGATCGGTCGAAATGTCGACGGTCGAGACCACTGCGAGATCGAGGTTTCCGTCGAGGTCGAGATCTCCCGCCGCCGCGCTCTTGAACTGGAGCTCGCGACCGGGAAGGACCGGATCCGGCAGGAGGAGTGGGTCGACGTCCACCGGAGCGCGAATGATCCGGGGGCCCGCCTCGTTGCCACCGCCCCGATCGCCGTCGAACGGAGTGGCCCTCAGGAACACTCTTCCCCCCTCGGGAACATCGCCACTGTCCCAGACGAAGACCCCCGGCTTCCCGGCGCCCACGGGGTCTGCCGCCACGAGTCCGATCCTCTTCTCGATGCGCCAGGGCTGTCCGGTCACCGGCGGGGGATCGAAGTCCCGATCGACGAGCACCTCCTGCAGGAGAGGGCTGTACGGGGTTCCCTCGAGGATTCTCCGCTTCTGCTCGACGCCTCCACCCACCGCAAGATCGTCGAGACCGGGAAGGGCGAGGATGCGCACGCCGGAGGGTCCGGCGGCCAGATCCCCGATCTCTCCCGGGTAGCCCGAGCCTCCGTCGGGCCCCGGATACACGGAGAAGACGGTGCTGTCGGTCCCGCCAAGAGGAATTCCCACCAGCTCCTGCTCACCGTCTCCGGGATCGGCATCGGTGATCACCAGGAGGCGCGTTCCCGAACGCTCGAGGGCAAGCGCGCCGGGGCGGGGCAGGGCGGCTCCCCGTGATCCGGGTCGATCCAGGAGGACCGTCTGGACGAGGGAGTCGAGCTCGATGCGCAGGACGCGATCGGCCTCGTGCTCGGCCACGTAGATCCGGTCGGGCCGCACCGGATCGAGGGCGATTCCCCGGGGGCCTTGCAGGGACAGGAGCACGACCGAGCGCGAGGGGCGGGACGGGGAATGCTCCAGCCGCACGAGCGAGTCGCCGGTCGTGAGGAGAGTGGCTTGCGGGCCCAGGCTCGCGATTCCCCGCACCGGCTCCGAGAGATTGACATCGCCCGCGCTCAGGACCTCCCTCTCACCGAGCTCTCCGGGAAGGGCCAGCCGGAACCTCAGGATCCGCGTGCCGGTCGATCCCGCTCCCGGACCCACCGCCAGCAGCACGGCCCCGTGTCCCCGCTCGAAGGCCATGGTGAAGGGAGAGCCGGAGCCGCGGACCTCTCCTTGTCTTGCCTTGCCCGTGGCGAGATCGAGGACACGCAGCGAGTACCCGGTGGGGGTCCGCTCCAGCACCAGGGCCTCTCGGCCGTCTCCCAGGGGCAGGGCCGAGACCGGCGCGCGGAGCCCGGGGTCTTCGGGCCAGATCCCCGCCATCGGCCGGGGAGCCGACCAGGGACGCAGGAGTCGGAGCACGCCCCGGAGGCGAGGGCTCGATCGCGCCGGTTCACCGGGCTCGGATTGCACACGATCCAGGAGGGAAGAGGCCGAGGTGGCCAGCTCGGGAAGGCGGATCCTCCGGGGATCGGGAGGCTGCAGGGGGAGAACGCGGCCCTCGAAGACGAGCGCCTTTTCCGTGGCGATCTGGTGCTCCCGTCGCGATACCGGGTCGGCGAGGATCTCCTCGATCTCGCTCCGGGACAGGAGCGACAGGTCCGGAAAGCTCAAGGAATCCCGTGCCCACTGGAAGACGGCGCGGATGGGGTCTCCGGCCTCGTCGGTCCCGCCGTCGAGGACGCGGAACCCGAGAGGAATCCCCCGCCGCGCATCGGGATTGGTGAGAAAGTTGCTGACATCGAGACTCAGCTGGGGAGGCGAGTTGTTGTCGACCCGGAATCGGATCATCTCCGGCTTCCCCTCTGCAGTGCCGTCAAAGGGGGTGATCCGGAAGCAGACGTCCTGCTCGGCGGTCCTGAGGTCTCTCACCACATCCCAGAAAAAGTTCCCCTCGCGTCCGGGTTCCGTGTCGGAGGAGGGAAGGTCGCCGGCCCGACAATCGACGTCCGGAGGCCCATCGATCCCGGCTCTTCTGGCGCACATGAACTCCCCGCACCTGTCATTCAGGACATCGTACGTGGCGAACTCGGTGATGAGGGTGACCCGGTCCCCGGAGGAGTCGAAGAGGCCGAACCTCAGGTCGGCGATGCCCGTGATCTCGTCCATTCCGTCGGAGCCGGTCCTGAGGTTCTCGATCCGGGGAGGGTCGTTTCCCAGGCTTCCGCGAACGGGGGCCCTGGAGACCTCTCGACCTCCCTCGATGACCCTCACCTCCACTTGAACGCACGGCATGAAGGAAGCCTTGCCGATCTGGTCGGCGTAGTTCCAGAGTCTCCCGTGGACGAAGCCCTCCGAGGATTCGTCGCCTTCCTCGAGGGTCGAGAGCTGATCCAGGCTCGTGCAGTAGGTCACCGAGCCCTTCCGGTCCAGAAGATTCTTCTCCTTGATCTCCGTGAGCTCGCCGAGACAGGTGTCGAGCTCGCCCGGGGCCCCTTCCCGGAAGAAGATCCTCACGTCGGCAGGAGCGCCGCTCCGGTTCGTCAGCTTGAACCTCAGGAGGGCGGGAGATTCTTCCGTGCAGGTGAGCAGTACGTCGCTCACCACCGTGCTGGCAGCCGAGCCGCCGCCCCCGCCCGAGCTCGTGATCGCCGCGACCAGCCCCGCCGTTCCGCACCCGCATAAGGTGAGGAAGAAGAAAAGGATAGAGATGCACCCGGGGATGCGCCAGCGCCACGATGTTCGCGTCGCCGCGACACCGCCTCGAAGAAAGGTCTTGGAACGGTTCTTCGCCATCGCATAGAATGCTATCAGCGCCCACTTGCATCTCAAAGCATCCTCTTGGTTGCGATAGGAGAGTTCCATGATGCCTCTCTCTTGTTCCCTGTCTCTGCTCCTGACTCGCGCGCTCCACGTCCTCCTGTTCGCCACTGTCCTGTGTCTGGGAACGGGCAGTGTCCGGGCCCAGCCTTCCTCCGAGTGCAACGAAGGCCCGAGCGAAGTTCGCCCCTACACGGTGGGTCGCATCCTGGTGGACAATGACGCCCTTTTCGATGACGAGATCCGGTTATTCATCAACCAGGATCCGCAGAACTCGATGCCGACGGTCGCCGTGGACGTTGTTGGCGGCGAGACCGATGACGAGATGATCATCGACCTCAAGGCCGCCGTCGACAGCATCATGTCCGGTGGAGTGCCCCGGTTTCGTACCACCGTGGTGGGGGAGACGACGCTTCTCGTGAACTCGGATCGGGATGCCGCCAATGGCGAGATCAACACCTTCGCGGTGGAGGGGGGTGAGGACGGCGGGTTCAATGTCACCGGCGGAACCGTGCGCATGCCGGCTCTGGTCATCGACTTCGATCCTGTCAATCCCATGGGGGGCTTCGATCAGGACAGCACCGAGGCTTCGGGAGGAGCCGGCTCGAGCGCGATCATCGAGGGAAACCAGGACTCGGTCACCACCGCGTTCAGCTTCCCCTTCACGAGCCTCTCCGGCGACGACAGCACGCTGGTCACGAGGTACATGCGTCAGATCCAGGGGGATCCCGAGGAATACTGCATGGATGGCGAGTTTTCCGGCTTCATGGTCCTGAGGCAGGGAGACGCTCCCGTCGTGCAAGGAGGCATGACGATCGTCGATGACACCATGGGTGGCGCGGGACTCGTCCTTCCGGTGATCTCCGGCGTCACTCCTTCCTTCGTCGATGCGGCCGACACGGGCATGACCATGACCCTCCGTGGATACAACCTGCTCGAGCCGTCGGACGAGCCGGTGGCGATGCGCGACAAACCCCGGCTATTCATCAACCGGGTGGAGATCGACCCGAACGACATCACCGCGGTCAACCCGTTCACCCTGCAGTTTCCCATCCCCAGCCATCCCGAGGGTACGATCGCCGACCTGGATTTCGTCGCCCCCTGGGGAAGCCGGACGGAGCTGGGCAGGATCACGTACCGATCGGGACTCGCCTTCTCGTGTCGATCGGGAAGCGTCAACGCGAATGCCCTGAACGAGGACCCCAACAGCCCTTACTCCCTGTCCCTCGATGTCCTCTTCATCAACGGCCAGAGCGGAGATGCCAACAACGAGATGACGCTGACCCTGGAGGACTTCATCCAGATCTCCGTGAGACGTCCTCCGAGCATTCCTCTGGTTCAGCCGGTCGCGTACACGCTCTATGCTCACTTCGGTCCCCCACCCTTCGGCCCCACGGAGCTGACTGCGGTGACCCAGCCGAACATGAGGGGCTGCTCTTGCTTTCCCTTGCTCATGGGGCAGGGTGCTCCTCAGCCCAGAAAGGTCCTTTCCGGGATGATTCCTGCCACGAGAGAGGAGAAAATGCTTCTCCTCAGCCCGATCCGACTCTGCACCAAGCTCGGGCAACTCGGTCCCCAGAACATTTTCTTCCAGCTGGTCATCCAGGATCAGTACTCGAACGACATGAGCATGGATCCCAGGAGCGTTTCCAACGGGATCCTCCTCAGGGTCACCAATCCCAATCCGAATCCCTGCCAGTGATGAAGCGCCAGGCGCCGGTCGAGCTCGTGGCTCGGCGGAAGGAGTCAGATATGTTTGCTGCAGTGAGGTACCGGGTGACCGGATTTCTGATGGGCTGTCTGGCGCTCGCGGTCACGGCGAGTCCGATCCTGGCCCAGGACCATGTCGTGTGCTATCTCAACTTCGACGGGAATCCGTCGGGGGCCGACCTGCTCGGCTGCCCGTCGCGCATCAATGTCGTCATTCACACCTCGAGCTACACCTTCACCATTGGCCCTCCCGAGAACCCGGATGACCCCAACTGCCTGGAAGGCCTGCTGAACCCGCCGGAGACCGATGACGCGGTCCGTGATCACGTGATGGGTCTTCTCGCTCCCGACTTCTACGTGAGGGCGGTGGGAGACACGGGCCTTCTCATCCGCCGGAGCAAGAGCCCCGACAACGTCGCGGCGTGCAGCGCCACCACGAGCGACACGAACCTGCGGGTGAGGGTTCTCCAGGTCGAGATGCCGGCGCTCTTCATCGATCTCGATCATCAAACGGATGGCCCGGGAGTCGGGGCGGACGACGGCGGAGGCCAGGCGACGCAGGTCTCGGTCAACATCAACGGGGTGAATCGCACGATTCCGGTCGCCCTCACCGATCCGGATCACACGGTGGCCGGCAAGATCCGGGCTGCGCTCGCCGGACTGAGCTACACCGTGAACTCCGTCGGCTCCGCCGTCGTCGTGCGTCACGCCCCGGCCGGAGCCGTCCTCTTCGGGAGCGTGTCCGTCCAGGGTCAGCTCACCGGCACGGGGATCGTTCCGCCGATCTGTACGGGCGTCAATCGGACTTCGGCCCGTTGCGGAGAGGTGATCACCCTGACGGGCGCCGGTTTCGTGCCGTTCCCGGGAGTCACGTTCGGGTCGACACCGGCCGAGACCGTCTCGCTGTCTCAGACCAGCAACGAGCAGCAGCTCTTCGTGCGTGTCCCGAACGTCGCCGACAGCACTCCCCGGACGATCACCCTGAGCCGCGCCGGATTCGACGACTGCTGCCCGCGCCTCTTCGCCGTCACGGGCGACTGCGAATCCGGGGGCGGGACGTCCATTCCCGCGGGCAACGTCCTGACCTCCCTGATCCTGCTCGCCTCCCTGATCGTCGTGGCGGTACGGGGCTTGATGCGGTCACGATGAGTCCGGTCGGTGCGAGCCAGGGCGCGACGTGTCGAGGGCGCCCAGCTCGCCCACCCTCACCCCCCTCTACTCCGCCCAGCTCGGCTTGCGCCTCTCCAGGAACGCGGCCATGCCCTCCTGGCCCTCTTCGCCTACACGTAGGCGCGCGATGATGTCGGCGGTGAGGGGGCCCGCTTCGGAAAGAGGGAGTCGCGGCACCTTCAGCAGCAGATCCTTGCAGGCGGCGACGGCCACCGGGCCACTCGTCCGGAGGAACTCGATCTTTTTTTCCACCGCGATGTCGAGCTCGTCGTGGGGCACGAGCTCGCGGACGAGACCGAGGGCGAGGGCCTTCTTGGCGAAGAACCGCTCGCCGGTGAGGAAGAGCTCGCGGCAGGCGCCCTCTCCGATCTTGCGCAGGACGAACGGCGAGATGCAGGCCGGCACGAGGCCGAGCTTGACCTCGGACAGCGAGAAGACAGCGAGCTCGGAGGCGATGGCGATGTCGCAGGCGGCGACGAGCCCTGCGCCTCCGCCGATGGCAGCGCCGTTGACCCGGGCGATGGTGGGTCGGGGAAACCGGTAGAGCGCCTCGAGGAGCCGCCAGAGCTCCATGGCATCGGCCACGTTCTCCTCGTAGGTGGCGTCCTTTTGCTTCCTCATCCAGTTGAGGTCGGCGCCGGCGCAGAAGGACTTTCCCTCTCCGGTGAGCACGAGGGCGCGCAGATCCTTTTCTGTGGAGAGATCCCGCAGCACCTGGCCGAGCTCGGCGATGAGAGTCTCGTTGAAGGCGTTGTGGACGGTGGCGCGCGTGATCGTCACGCGGGCGACGTTGCTCTTGACCTCGGCGACGAGAGTTTCGGTGGTCTTCATCGCGGGCTCCTTCTGCGAGACACTCCTGCCTGACACCTCGGGCCGGTCCGACCCTTCCGGGCCACTCCTCGCGCATGGACCGCGCTAGCGTATCACGCCGGCGCGTTCGATCCGGCCCGTACCCGGGCGGAGCCCCGGGCTCGGGGACGAGGCGAGCCTCTCGTCGGTGAGGGAGAGCGCCGCCGCGAGCGGGGTGGAGCCCGCCTGCCGCGCGCGATCGAGGATGCTCGTCATCGACCGATCGAGGTGCGTCTCGATGTCTTCGAGAGATGGGGGGGCATCCTCGGGGCTCGGCAGGAGGAGGGCGGCTCCCGTTCCCGCCACGAAGTCGGGCGCCCACAGGATTCCGCGGTCGTGAAGCTCGCGGGCGAGTCTCTCCTCCTGGAGCTGGTTGTTGGCGCCTCCCGCGACCACCTTGCAGCGCAGACCTGCAACCGTCTCCGTGGTGAGCACGCCTCCCAGGGCGCAGGGCGAGACCGCATCGACCTCGAGGCCGAGAATCTCGTCTGCCGCCACGATCTCGAGACCGGGAAGCTCGCGGCACGCGCGTGCCGCGGCGTCGGCGCTCCGGTCGGCCGCCACCACGTGGGCCCCTCGTTCCACGAGGATCCGCGCGAGGGCGAGCCCGACGCTGCCGAGCCCCTGGACGGCCAGGGTGCGGCTCCTGAGGGTGTCGCTTCCCAGCGTCTCCCGGAGGCAGGCGCGAAGGCACCCTACGACGCCGGCGGCGGTGGCCGGCCCCGAACCGCCGGGGCCCCCCAGCTTCCGGGGGAGGCCGAAGACGTGGGAGGTGGTCCGGCGTACCAAAGCCATGTCCTCGGGCGTCGTCCCCGCGTCGGGCCCCGTGCCGTAGCGGCCGTTCAGCGTCTCCACCATGCGGCCAAGCGCCTCCATGGCGGCCTCGCGCCCCTTGCTCCCTTCGTCGAGGACCACCGCCTTGGCTCCCCCGTAGGGAAGATCGAGAGCGGCGAACTTGCGGGTCATGGACCGCGAGAGGAGGAGGGCGTCGCGGAGGGCCTCGGCCTCGCTCCTGTAGGGCACGGCGCGGAGGCCGCCCAGGGAAGGCCCCCGGCGGGTGTCGTGGATGGCCACGATGGCCTTCATCCCCGTCTCCCGGTCCCGGAACAGCACGAGCTGCTCGTGGTCCCCCTCCTCCATCTGCTCGAAGAGCTCCATGAGGCCCCCTCCTTTCCTTCTTCACACCCGGCGGCGTCCGGGGCCCGTCTTCGTATACTCGGCGGGGACCGGGCCGGCGGGGCCACCCCGCCTTGCCATGAGCCCGCACTCAGGAGCGACTCGATGACCCGATCCGCGTTCGATCCGCGACCCCTCCGGGGGGGCCTTTTCCTCCTGGCGCTGGTGGCCACCCTGGCCCTCCCGCGCCTGGCCCAGGCCCAGCTCGGCGGCCCTCCCAAGGTCAGCTTCAAGGCCGCGGTGGAGCCGAGCGAGGTCGCCCGGGGCGGCAAGGCCACCCTCCGCATCACGGCAAAGGTCCGGTCGGGCTACCACATCTACGCGCTCGAGCAGCCCGAGGGAGCGATCCCTCTGCCCACTAAGATCACCCTCAGGAAGGCAGGGCCCCTCGTCGCCGGCGTGCCCGGAGAACCCGCGCCGAGCATCCATCAGGACGAGTTCACCGGAGCCTACAACTATCACGAGGACGAGGTCACGTTCACGGTTCCTCTCGCCGTGTCCCTGGAGGCGTCTCCCGGCGAGGTCGAGATCGAGGCCGCGATCGCCTACATGGCCTGCACCTGGGAGTTCTGCGATCCGCCGGCCACGGGAGTGGTGAAGGCCACGGTGACGGTGAGGGAAGAGACGGTGGCGGCTACGGGGACGGCTACGGGGACGGGAACGGAGACGGGGACGGCTACGGGGACGGGAACGGAGACGGGGACGGAGACGGAGACGGGGACGGGCGCGGGTGCGGGTGCCGACGCCGACGACGGTCTCCTCTCCCTGATCCTGATCGCGCTTGCCGCCGGCTTCGGGGCGCTGGCCACGCCGTGCGTGTTTCCCATGATCCCCATCACGGTGTCGTTTTTCACCAAGGAGGCCGAGAAGGGCAAGTCGCTCCTCGGCCTCGCCACCGCCTACGCCGTCGGGATCGTGGTCTCGTTCACCGGCTTCGGCATCCTCCTCGCCGCCCTCAAGGGCGCCACGGGGGCCCAGGCCTTCGCCTCGAACCCCTGGGTCAACATGGGCATCGGCGCTCTCTTCGTGGTGTTCGCGCTGAGCCTCTTCGGCCTCTTCGAGCTGCGCCTGCCCGCGGGGCTCGTCAACAGCCTCGACCGCATGGGACGCAGCGGCAGCAACTTCGCCGCGGTCATGTTCATGGGTTTCACCTTCACGCTGGCCGCGTTCACCTGCACCATGCCCTTCATGGGGGCGGTGCTGGCCCAGGCCGCCAGGGGCGACGTGCTGCGGCCGGTCATCGGCATGCTCTTCTTCTCCTCGGCCTTCGCGCTGCCGTTCTTTCTTCTCGCCCTCTTTCCCTCGCTCATCACCAGCATCCGCAAGAAGTCGGGCGGGAGCTTCATGCACTCGGTCAAGGTCACCATGGGCTTCATCGAGCTCGCGGCGGCCTTCAAGTTCCTCTCCAACGCGGACCTCATCTGGCAGTGGGAGCTGCTGACGCGCGAGGTCGTGCTGGCGGCCTGGGTGGGAATCTTCGGCTTCAACGGCATCTATCTCCTGGGGTTCTTCCGCATGAAGGACGAGCCCGAGGAGCAGGGCATCGGCACGCTGCGCATGCTGACGGCTCTCTTCTTCGTGTCGCTCACCCTCTACCTCACCACCGGCATGGGGGGCAACCGTCTCGGGGGGCTCGTGGACAGCTACCTGCCCCCGATGCGCTATCCGTCGTCGGTGAGCGGAGGCGGGACGGACGACGGGGGTGCGCTTCACGCCGCTTCCCCTGACGATGCCACCCCCTCCGGGGTGAAGATCCATGCCGATCTCTTCTGGATGGAAGACGTCCAGGAGGCCCTCGATCTGGCCAAGGTGTCGGGGAACCGGCTCTTCCTCAACTTCACCGGCGACACCTGAACGAATTGCCGCGCCATGGAAAGTGGCGTGTTTCCACGGCCGGAGGTCGTGGCAGAGCTCGAGAAGTACATCCGGGTCGATCTCGTCACCGATCGGAACACCGACCAGAGCCGCAAGAACGCCGAGTACCTCGTGGAGAGGTTCCAGGACGCGACCCTGCCCCAGTACGTGATCCTGGACTCCGACGGCAAGGTCCTCGACCGCATCATCGGCTACACCCGGGACATCGACGCGTTCGTGAGGTTCCTGCGGAGATAGCGAGCGGCATCGATCGGGCGGGACATGAGGGTGTCCGCCTCCGGTGAACGCCCACGTCAACGGGAGATCGATCCCGCCATGAGCGAAGAGCGATCCACGGGACCCGCAGGGGGAGGGGACGGCTCGCCCCGACGCCGCCCGCGCCGCCGCAGGAGCCGGCGTCCGCGGGCTCCCCGCCCCGAGAGCACGGAGAAGACGAGCGACGCTCCCGCCCATCGCATCGTCGAGGACCTCGGCCGCCTCCTGAAGGAGCTGATGCGCGAGAGGCTGGGCGATCGCTCGACGGGAAGAGTGGATCACCTGCGCATCCAGCTCGGTCTCGAGCCGCGGGAGGAAGGACAGGGCGATCCCGAGGGGCGCACCGCCGAGGGCATCGTGCTTCCCGAGCCCGGGGAGATTCTCGCCCAGCTCCGCGAGATCGTGGAGGAGGCGGCGGCGAGCCGCGAGGTCTACCGCGAGGGCCACGTCTTCTGCTTCTGGTGCGAGAGCGCGATCTGCAGCCACTCGCGTCCCCCGGGCACGCGCTCGGTCTTCACCGGCTACTCTCCCACGGGGGCGCCCCGGTGGAAGGAGCTTCCCGCGCTCCTCCTCGAGAGCGGGGACGATCGCGTGGAGACCCTCTACCGGAAGCCCCCCCATCTCGTGTCGGTGCTGACGCGGGGGGACCGGCTCAAAGAGGAGCAGCTCCGGGTGTTCGGCCGCTCCTCGCGTTCCTACAACGTGCTGGCCCAGGTCGCGGCGGGTTTCTTGCCCGTGCGGACGCCGTCCCTTCCCGAGCCCGACGCCTGCGCGGTGACGGTGCAGGCGGTGGAGACCCGGGGTTCGAGGGGCGAGGTCCGGCTCCACCTCAACATCGTCGGGGTCCGCGGCGATGGTCAGAACCTGGTGGAAGAGGTGAACGAGTCCCTCGACGATCGCTTCCTGTCCGTTCTCGTCCACGCCCGGCGCCGGCTGGCGGATCTCGAGGCCGCCCTCCACCGCCATCGCCACGAGCGACTCCGCAAGGTGAAGCGCTCGACCGCGCTCCGGCAGGAGGACATCGATCGGGTGGCGGCCATCGTCCTGACCGTGGGCCGTGGGTTCGAGCAGGTCTCGCGGCAGCGCGTGCGGCGCACCAAGCACGCCGAGGATCATGTGGCAAGGGGAAATCGTCCCACGGGAAAGGCCCTCGAGGACGCCTCGGCCGCCGAGGCGGAGAAGTTCCTCCACGACCGGAGGACGGGAGCCATCGTGGTGCTCGGTCCCCGCTGCCGCGTGCATGTCTTCGGCACCGAGGGCAAGCACGTGACGAGCCTCGTCCTCAAGGGAGATCAGGTGGAGCGACGTCTGTACACCCGGCGCTGGGAGATTCTCGACGTCGTCTCGCGCGACCGTTTCCTCACCCGCCTCCGGTCAAGGATCGACGACGAGGAGGCCCGGGGGGCATGAGGAGTCCGGGCTCAGGCTTGCGGTCCGTTCCTGCCGATCCTGGATCCATGGAATCCAGTTCCTCCAGCCCGGATCCCCTCCTGGGTGCACCCGACGCCGAGCGCTACCTTCGTGACGGATTCCTGGTGTGTCCCGGGTTCTTCCTGCCCGAGGAGGTTCGGCTCCTGCGGCGGGTCCTCGAGAAGGATCCGGGGTTCCTGAGCACGGTCCGAACGGGCCAGGACCATGAGGGACACCCCGTCGACCTGTGGATCTCCGGCACGCTCGGTGAGGATGTGCTCTCTGCCTTCGTCCGGGCGCGCCACCTCGTCGAGGCGGCCGAGCTCCTGCTCGGGGACGAGGCCTACCACTGGCACCACAAGGTGACGCTCAAGGCGGCGAGGAACGGCGGAGCCTGGGAGTGGCACCAGGACTACGGCTACTGGTACGACTACGGCTGCCTCTTTCCCGATCTCGTGAGCGCCATGATCGCCATCGATCCCGCGACGCCGCACAACGGCTGCCTCCAGGTGATCCGGGGCTCGCATCGACTGGGAAGGCTCGACACCTCCCGGCGGGCCGACCAGACGAGCGTGGGGAACGACGAGAGGCTCCGGGTCATCCAGGACGAGATGGAGGTCGTTCCCTGCGTTCTGGCCCCCGGCGACGCCGTCTTCTTCCACGCCAACACGCTCCATCGCTCGGGAGTCAACCAGAGCCCTGATCCGCGGTGGGCGCTCCTCTGCGTCTACAACGCGCGGAAGAATGCGCCGCGTGACATTCCTCCCGTTCGTCCCCACGATCCCGCCGCGCCGCCGTCTCCTTATGCGCGGCTCGAGCGATGGCCGCGGTCGAGGATCGGGGAGGTGGCGAAAGAGCGGTTGGAGGAGCTACTCCGGTAGGTGCCGCCTTCCCCCTCACCCGCTCCGCAATCTCGCCATCGCCTCCCGGCATGCATCCACGAGCAGCGTCCCCTGCTCACGGGTCGGCTCGAGCACCGCGTTCTCGAAGTACTCGTTCCAGCCGTAGACCACGATGTGCTCGGCACCCGTCGCCGCCGCCGCCGTGAGCTCGCGGCGGATGGTGGCGCCGTTTTCCGCCGGGATCACCGGTATGGGGGGAACGGAGTGGCGATGCTGGTGGCGATCGTCATAGGCGGGTAGCGCCGCCGCGTACCCGTCGAAGCTCTTCTTGTCGGGAGTCGTCTCGTAGAAGCTCACGTATCCCCGGGGTACGAGCGCGTCGAACAGGGTCGTTCCCTCCTCGCGCGCGAGGTCCTGGCACTCCTTCCACGGCGTCATCCGGAAGGCGTCGAGCTCGTGGTCGGCATTGCCCCAGTGGGGGAAGTAGACCGGGAAGCGGAGCTCGTAGCCGGGGTTCTCGCGGGTCAGGGCCAGCGCCACGTCGGGAACGGGATGGAAGCAAGAGAGGAGGGGGCGGCCGGAGGTCCCCTCGATGAGGCCGTCGGTCCAGCCGCGCGTCTCGATGTGGCGCACGAGCGCGCGCATGTCGGGGAGGGCGGCGGTCCTGTCCTCGGCCACGTAGGCGTCCAGGAGGAACGACCAGCGGATTCCCTTCTTGCGGAGAAGAGGGATCATCTGCGTGATGGCGCGATCGACGACGAGGAAGCCCCAGTCGGTGACCGGCACCAGCTCGAGGATCACGTAGTCAAAGCCGCAACCGGCCAGATGGTCCACTTGCCACCGCACCACCTCGAGACAGGTGGAGTCGTACTCCCCCTTGCTGGAGGTGAGGATCCGCGGCGTCTCCTGCCATCTCTTCGCACAGTACCAGGGATAGAAGTAGATTCCGAATCGCACGGGGACACCTCGGTGCGGGCCGCGGGAGATCAGAGGCTTACTCGATGAGGCTCACTCGATGATGACGACCACCGCGTTGGTGATGCTGCCCCCGTCCCGGCTGCGCGAGCCATCCTCCACCACGAAGCCCTGCAGGGTCAGAGAGCCGATCCCCCCGAGCCCGGGGGGCAAGCTGATCACGACTCCCGGGCCCGGGGCGCTGGGAACGGTGGCCCGCCCGAGGCACGGCTTGTCGAGGAAGCTGTTGAGGATGAGCGCGGGCTGGGGGCTTCCCCCGGAGAGGGGAGTGGGGAAGACCGTGGAGCCGCCCAGGAACGGCTGGGGCGTGACGGTCGTCTCGTCGGGGCGGCCCGGCCATCCATAGAGGGCATGGTTGAAGCGGGGGCGCGTGGACCCGGGGACGCCGCGGAGCTCGACGTTGACCCTGCGGTTGGCGGGAATGCGCACGCGGCGCAGGGAGCTCGTGCCCGCGCTTCCGTTGACGAAGAGCACGTTCTGCACGGCGCCGACTCCGCGATTCACCGTTCCGGCGCGGGCCAGGAGCGACGGAGCCACCTCGGGATCGAGCACCAGGAGGTGATCGACCGATCCATCCGAAGCCAGACCCGAGCCGGCCACCAGGATCTCGGGGAAGCCGTCGCCATCGACGTCCCCGGCTCCCGCCACACTCTGACCGAGGGCCTGTTCGCCCTTGCTTCCGGTGAGCCGCAACAGGATCTGTCCGTTCCTTCCCGAGACGACCACGACCCGCCCGGACCGGCTGAAGGTGGCGTCGCTCGCGAGGGCCGCACCCACCACGAAGTCCTCGAAGGCGTCTCCGTCGACGTCCCCCGTGCGGGCCACCGAGCGACCGGCCTCGTCCAGGGCCGCGGCTCCGTCGATCCGCCGCAGGAGAGCTCCCGAAGCGCCCGAGAATACGAACGCGGTGCCGGCGTCGGCACGGCCCCCGGGATTGGCATTCGGGGCGCCGACGAGGATCTCGGATACGGAGTCTCCGTCGAGATCGGAGATTCCCGCCACGCCGGTCCCGAAGTGATCGAAGAAGTTCTCGCCGGTGAGCGTGCGGATCGTGGCTCCGCTGGCCCCGGAAAGGACGGCCACCGTCCCCGATTCGGTGCGCCCGCCCGGGGACGCCGCCGGCGCGCCGCAAAGGAGGTCGGGAACGCCGTCACCGTCCACGTCGCCCAGAAATGCCACGGTCGATCCGAAGCGATCGCGAGCCCGGATGCCTTGCACCTCGAAGAGAAAGGAGAGGTCTGCGCCGGAGAAGACGTCGAGCCGGCCAGCATCGGCGCGTCCCGAAGGGTCGGCCCCCGGCGCGCCGACGAGGAGATCCTGGACGCCGTCGCCGTCGATGTCGGCACCCGAGGCGAGGGCGAGGCCGAACCTTTCGCCTGCCGCCCGTCCCGTGAGCTCGGCCACCGACCGTCCGTCGCGGCCCGAGAGGACCACCACCCGTCCCGGGAGCGGGCCCGTGGCGGTGGCGGGTGCGCCGACCGCGATCTCGGGAACCCCGTCCCCGTCGAGATCGGAAAGGGAGGCAATCGCGGATCCGAGCCGCTCGCCGGCGGTGGCGCCTGCGACATCGAGGAGCGCCGTGCCCGCTCTCCCCGAGAAGACGCGGACGCGGCCCGCGGCCTGTAGCCCCATCGGGCTCGCCAGCGGTGCGCCGAGGGCGAATTCGGCCTGGCCGTCGCCATCGAGGTCACCGGCGAAGGCCACCGCGGCGTCGAGTCCCCGGGTGCTCGTGGATTCGATGCGGAAAAGGATCGAGGTCTTCCCGGAGAGGACGTAGCCCCGAACGAAGCCGGCCCCCGCGCGGCAGAGGGGATCCTCGTCCGGCGAGCCGACCACGAGGACGGTGCCTCCGTCTCCGCGCCCGGGAGCCGCGAGTGCGGCCACCGCCTGACCCGTGCGCCCGGAGGGGAAGCGGCCGGCGATCCGGTGGATCAGGTCGAGATCCATTCCGGAGAGGAGCAGCGCCTCTCCCGAGCCCTGGCCCTGGCCCGGGCCCCGGGGTGCGCCGGCGAGGAGATCGCGCCGCCCGTCCCCATCGACGTCGTGGGTCACGGTGAGGGAAGTGCCGAGGCGATCACCGCTCGCGCCGCTCGCGGTGGCGAGGAAGACCCCCGTGGCGGTGGAGAGGAGATGAACGAGACCGGGTCGGTCCCCCGTGCCCGGAGCTCCCGCGACGAGGTCGAACAGCCCGTCTCCGTCCCGATCCTCAACGGCGACGAGCGAGGTTCCGAGCCGCGCTCCTGCGGCCCCGTCGATGGTGCGGATCGGAGTGCCGGTCAGCCCCGAGAGGAGAAAGACCCTTCCCGCGTTCGAGAGGGTTCCGGGGGCACCGACCGCGAGGTCGGGGATCCCGTCGCCGTCGAGGTCGGACACGATGGCGAGGGAGCGGGCGAACTCGTCGGCCGCGACCTGGCTGCCCACCGCGCCGAGAACATTCCCCCCGAGGTCGAAGGCAAAGACCAGCCCGGCGCCGGGCGCTCCGGCGAAGAGTGCCGAGAAACTGCCGCGCGGTCCCGTGTCCACCTCGACCAGGGCGAGGGAGCTTCCGAGGTGGGCCTGGGCCGAGAGCCCGGTCGCCGGGAACGGGAGTCGCGCGCCGGTCGATGTGGAGACGAGGAGCACTGCGCCCGCCCCGGGAAAGGTGATCTCCGGATCGGGAAAGGGATCGACGTCGACGCCGGGCGCGCCGACGAGGAGATCGGCGAGACCGTCGCCATCCTGGTCGGGGACGGCGAGGAGCGCCGCTCCGGCCAGCCACCCCGCCCGCCGTCCCTCGTAGCGGCCGAGCTCGTTGCCCGTCCGCCCGGAGATCCAGCGGACGATTCCTGCCCGCTCCCCGGCGGCGGCCCGGGCCAGCGGTGCCCCCACGGCGAGATCGTCGTGACCGTCGCCGTCGAGATCGGGAAGGGGAGCGAGAACCTCGCCGGCGCCGTCACCCACGCGGATGCCCCGGGCCTCGAGCACGAGCTCGGCCTGGAGATCCACCTGGCCCCGAGGGGTCGTGGCGATGGTCATGGAACCGAGGAGCAGGGCGTGGAGGAGGGTCATCATGGATCGTTTCCCGCAAAGGGCGGATCCTGGGACCGGTGCCCGATGGCTGCCCGGGCTCATGCACCGGGGAGGGGCTCGACAAGCGAGGTGGGTGCGCCCTCTGGCCCGTGGCCGTTCGGAGCCGCCCGCTCCGGATGACCACTCTCCAGTCTCCCAGTGTAGGGTGGGTGGGGCAGGGGAGCAAGGTCGGCCGGTGCGAGGCCGCGTTGATATACTCGCCCGTCTTTCCGCGCGGGGCAAAATGGATCATCCGTACCTCACTTCCGATCTCCCCGGCATCGGGGGCCGCGTCAGGGTGGATCCCGAGGACTTCTTCGTGGAAGAGGTCCCGCTCTACCCGGCCCTCGGCATCGGCGAGCATCTCTACGTCACGATCGAGAAGGTGGGTCTGACCACCTACGAGGCGGTGGGGAAGCTCGCGCGTGCCCTCGGCGTCAAGGAGCGCGACTTCGGCTATGCCGGACTCAAGGACCGGAGAGCCGTCACCCGTCAGGTGGTCTCCATCCGGGGGGTGCGTGCCGAAGCGGTCCTTGCCGTCAGTGCTCCCGGCCTCCGTGTCCTTTCGGCCAAGAAGCACGCCAACAAGCTGCGCATCGGTCACCTCCGGGGCAACCGGTTCCGGGTCACGATCCGGGGTCTCGAGGTCGAGGCCGCCGTCGCCTCGACCCGGGCCATGGCCGTGCTCGAGGTGCTCTCCCGACGAGGAGTGCCGAACTTCTTCGGCGAGCAGCGATTCGGGGGGCGAAGGGACAATCATCTCGTGGGCAAGGCGCTCATCTTCCACGATCCCGAGGCGGTGGTGCAGAGGATCGTCGGCGAGCCCGAGGATGCCACGACCTATCCCGCTCTCACCGAGGCCCGGAGGGCCTACCGCGAAGGCGACGCCAAGGCCGCGGTCGCGCTCGTGCCCCCGCGGTTCTCCACCGAGCGAAGGGTGCTCCGCTCCCTCGCGCGAAGGCCCGACGATTTTTCTTCCGCGGTGTCGGCCATCGGCAAGAATCTTCTCTGGCTCTACGTCTCGGCCTACCAGTCCTGGCTCTTCAACCGCTGTCTCGAGCAGCGGCTCGAGACCCTCGACCTCATCCTCGAGGGAGACCTCGCGTACAAGCATCTGAACGGCTCGGTGTTCCGGGTCGAGGACGTGGCGGCGGAGCAGGTAAGGACCGATCGCTTCGAGATCAGCCCCTCGGGTCCTCTCTTCGGATCCAAGATGATCCGGCCCGAGCCCGGGATCGAGGCCGACATCGAGAACGCGGTGGAGGCCGAGGAGGGCATCTCGCCCGATCTCTTCGATCGCGTGGTGCCCGGGGTCCGGCCCAAGGGTGCGCGGCGTGCCTTCCGCTTTCCCCTCGAGGATCTCCAGGTCCGCGAAGAGGGCGATCACCTGGAGGTGTCCTTCTTCTTGCCCCGCGGTTCCTACGCCACCGCCGTGCTCCGCGAGCTCATGAAGGTCGACACTCCCGAGCTGGCCGAGGCCCGGATCGAAAGCTGATCTTTGGCATGAACCTCGAGCTCTTTTTTCTCGGCACCGGAGCCTCCGTTCCCACGCGGAGCCGGAACGTCCCTTCTCTCGGAATCCGCCGGGGCTCGCGCACGCTTCTCATCGATTGCGGAGAGGGGACCCAGCGTCAGATCCAGGCCACTGCGCTCACCCTGCCCGGGCTCGAGGCGGTGCTCCTCACCCACCTTCACGGGGACCACGTCCTCGGGCTTCCGGGGGCCATCCTCTCCATGGAGATGGCCGGACGAACGACCCCGCTGCGGATCGTCGCGCCCACCGGAAGCCGGCGGGTGCTCGAGACCCTGCTCGGAGCCTTTCCCGTCTCCTTCCCCATCCTGCTCGAGGAGATGAGCGAGGAGGGGGAGCTCGCCGATGTGCTCGGCTGTCGAGTCCGGGCCCTGCGGACGCGCCACGGAACGTCGTCGCTTGCCTACCGGATCGACGAGCCCAGGCGTCCGGGGCGGCTCGATCGCGACCGGGCGGCCAGTCTCGGGGTTCCCGAGGGGCCTCTCCTTGGCCTGCTCCAGAAGGGTGAGGCGGTCGAGGTGGCGGGTCGAAGGGTGATGCCCTCCGAGGTGGTCGGAGAGGAGCGCCGCGGCCGGTCGCTCGTCGCCTCGGGGGATACCGCGTATCTACCCGAGCTCGCCACCTTCGCGCGGGGTGCCGATGTCCTCGTCCACGAGGCGACCTATGGGGAGGAGCATGCCCACCTGGCTGCGGAGCGGGATCACTCCACGGCGGCCCAGGCGGCGACGGTGGCGGCGGATGCCGGTGTCGAGGGTCTGTACCTCGTCCACCTCTCTCCGCGGTATCACGATCCCCAGGGCATCGAGAGGCTGCTCGCCGAGGCGCGCGCGATCTTCCCGAACACCGAGATCCCCGCCGATCTGACCGTGGTGGAGATCCCGCTGCCCGGGTGAGCCCGATCAGCCGAAGATCTTGCGGTACTCCGGTACCACGTCGGCGACGAACTTCGTCATGCCCTCGCGGGTCTTCTCGTGGAACAGGAGCTCCTTGAGGACCGGGAAGGGGAGGGTGGCGATGTCGGCGCCGACCATGGCCACCTCGCGCACCTGGCGGGCATTCCGCAGGCTGGCGGCGAGGACCTGGGGCATCTCGCCATCGAAGGTCTCGAGGTCGCTCGTCTCGATCACGTGGACGATCTTGGCCACGAGGTCGACCCCGCTCACCACGCCGTTGTCGGCGAAGCAGACCCCTTCCTCGGGATACCCGCCGATCGGATAGTAGTCGGTCTTGGCGTAGGGCTTCTTCACGAACTCGTCGCGGAGCATGTCGTCGATGCGACCCGCGAAGGGGCTCAGATACTTGGCGCCCGCCTTGGCGGCGAGCAGGGCTTGCTCGGGGGTGAAGATGAGCGTGCAGTTGACCGGGATCTCCTGCTCGGCGAAGTGGTGGATGGCCTTGAGGCCGTCATAGACCGAGGCGGCGTTCTTCTCTCCCATGACCGGGTTGATGGGGATCTTCACCACCACGTTGCCGGCGATGGGGTTGAACTTCTCGTAGAGGAGGGTGCCCTCGCGCACGAACTCGTCGTAGGTGGAGCCGATGACCTCCAGGCTCACCGGCTGGCCGGGGCCGGCGGTCTCCAGGATGTCGCTGAGCACGTCGGCGATCTCCACCGACTCTCCCTTCTTCTGGAGCCGGTCACGCTCGGCCTTGATGAGCGAGGGGTTGGTGGTGATGCCGTCCACCACGCCGAGGGTGAAGCCCTCGTGGATCTCGTCGAGGTTCGAGGTGTCGAGGAAGATGCGCATGCTTGCCCCCTTTCGTGCGGTGCGGAACCGCCAGAAGCATAGCAGGCAACAACGGAGTGCGGAAGAAAGTCACCGGCCGGCGAACCGTACCGGGCGAGGCGCGTTTCCAGGGTCTTGAATCCAGGGGGAGGCCACGAGGAGTTCGCCCATGAGCCCGACCGCAGCGATCCTGGCCACTGCTCTTCTTTTCCAGACTCTCCAGACTCTCCAGACGGGGGGACAGGAATCCCCCGCCTCGTCTTCCCGGGATGCCCCGGCCGAGAAGCGGGTCGGCGATCCGCCCTCGCTCGGCGCGATGGTGGTCACCGCGGCACGGTCGCGCCAGCCCCTCTTCGATCTGCCGCGCTCGGCCACCGTCCTCTCCTCGAGAAGGATCGTGGAGGAGGTCCAGGCGCGCACCCTTCCCGAGGCGCTCGAGGAGGAACCGGGGGTCCTGGTGCAGAGGACGGGGCCCGGGCAGTCGTCCCCCATCTTGCGGGGATTCACGGGATTCCGGGTGCTCCACCTCGTGGACGGGGTCCGGCTCAACAACTCGGCTTTTCGCGAGGGTCCCAACCAGTACCTGGGGACCGTGGATGCTCTCTCGACCGAGAGGCTGGAGCTGGTCCGGGGTCCGGCCTCGGTTCTCCACGGGAGCGACGCGGTGGGAGGGGTCGTGAACGTCATTCCCGTACGACAGGCTCCGGCCGAGAGGGGCACCGAGGGTATCTGGACCGAGCGACGCTTCGTCTACCGGTTCGCGAGCGCCGACACATCGAGCCAGATCCGGGCCGAGGCTCGGGGCACCGTCGACGACCGGCTGGGCTTCGTGGTGGGGGGGACGCTGAAGTTCTTCGGTGACGTCTCGGGAGGGCGCCACACCGGCGTCCAGGAGGACACCGGCTTTGCCGAGCGCGACGCCGACGCCCGCTTCGAGGCCCGGCTTTCGCGCGAGCTCCGGTTCGTCCTCGGTGTCCAGCACGTCGATCAGATCGGGGTGCCGCGAACCCACCAGACCGTCGACGGGGTCCGCTACCGCGGCACGATACCGGGCACCGACCTGCGCCGCGACCTCGATCAGAGGCGCGACCTCGTGATGCTGCAGCTCCACGGCGGAGAGGACGGTGCCGACGGCTCCTTTTCGGCGGGGGTCTCGTGGCACGAGCAGGAAGAGACGCGAGACCGTGTACGCGACGGTGGTCGTCGCGACCGGCAGGGCTTCGAGGTCGATACCCTCGGTCTCTTCGGTCGGGTCTCCGCCGAGAGCGCCGTGGGGCACCTCACGCTCGGTACCGACTACTACCGGGACAGCGTCGATTCGTTCCGCAAGGACTTCAACGCCGACGGCTCCTTCCGGGGGAGCTCGATCCAGGGGCCGGTGGCCGACGATGCGAGCTACGACCTGGCCGGAGCCTACATCCAGGACGAGATCGAGATCACGGACGCGGTGATGCTCACCCTGGGGTCGCGAGCGAGCTACGCCGCTCTCCGGGCCCACGAGGTCGAGGACCCGGTGACCGGTGAGAGGATCTCGGCGCGGGACAGGTGGTTCAGTGTCGTCCATCAGGGAGCGCTTTCCGCGGAGCTGGGAGAGGGATTGCGGGGCTGGGCCTCGGTGGGCCAGAGCTTCCGCGCGCCGAATCTCTCCGATCTCACCCGGCTCGACTCCGCGCGCAGTGGCGAGATCGAGACTCCGGTGGACGACCTGCGCCCCGAGCGCTTCCTTACCTACGAGGTGGGGGTCAAGGCCGAGCGCGATGCGTTCTCGGGGGAGCTCTCTTGCTTCTACACCGACATTCGCAGCCTCATCACCCGCACTCCCACCGGTAACGTGGTCGACGGCGACGACGAGGTCACCAAGCAGAATTCCTCGGGAGGGTACGTGCAGGGAGTCGAGGCGCGCTCTGGCCTGGCGCTGGGCGAGGGATTCTCGGTGTTCTCGGCGTTCACGTGGATTGCCGGCGAGACCGAGGAGTTTCCCGCGGCGGGGCAGCCTTCCCGGAGGGAGCCTCTCTCGCGCATGATGCCGGTGACGGGCCTTGTCGGGGTGCGGTACGACAGTGACGACGAGAGGCTCTTCGTCGAGACCAAGGCCCGGATCGTGCGTCACCAGGAGAGGCTCTCCTCGCGCGACGAGGCCGACACGGGGAGGATTCCTCCCGGTGGCACGCCGGGCTACACCGTCTACGAGATCCGCGGGGGGTACCGCGTCACCGAGCACGCGCGGCTCTTCTTCGGCATCGAGAACCTCTTCGACAAGGACTACCGCATCCACGGCTCGGGGCTCAACGAGCCGGGGACCAACGTGGTGCTGGGGGCCGAGGTCACGTTCTGAGAGCGAGGTCGCTCGCGGTGGAAGTCGGTCGCGTCGCGGGCAAGGGGGTGTAAAGAAGTGTGCCAGGCACCGTTGTTAACACCTCGGCGCAGGTGGGTGTAAAGAAGTGTGCCAGGCACCGTTCTTAACACCTCGCCCGCCGCCTCAGATGTCGAAGGCGAACCGGATCGACACCTCTTCGATGGCGGGGGGCGGCACGGTGAGGTGCTCCGGCCCGCGGTCGAACTCGATCACGTAGCGCAGGAAGCGATGGCCGTCGAGAAGAGAGATGTCGCTCACGAGCTCCGTCGCCCCGGCGGGGTCGGGCTGGCCGCGGTTCTCAGGATCCTCGTTCGTGCCGCAGAACTGCACACGGATCGAGGCACCCTCGGGGAGGGGAGAGACGAGGACGAGGTCTGCAAGCTTCTCGTCGTCCCGCAGCAGCCCCGTCCCGGGAAAGGTGGCGTCGAAGGAGTACCGCGGGCTGGCCGTTCCGGTGTCGAGCCAGTTGCTTCGTGCCACCGACCGGCGAAGGAGGCCCTCGTCGAGGATTCCCAGCTTCGGGAAGGGATCGACGTTGACGGCCGTCATGTCGAGCCTGAAGTCGTCGGGCTCGCCGTTGCGGTCGGCATCGAGGGCGTCGATGAGGATGCGTCCCGGCGCCCCGTCCGCGCCGGGGCGCGCGCCCCCGGCCTGGGGGCTGTCTCCGCGGCGACCGCCCGCGGCGGTGATCTCGGTGCCGGACTGGACGATGTCGGCGATGGTGACGGCCTGGATCTTGAGAGCGCCGCCCGCGCCGCCCCCACCTCCGCCGCCGCCCCCACTCGAGCCGGCGGGTCCCGGGCCGGCGCCGCCGCCGCCGTTTCCTCCGTCGGCGCTGATCGTGGCCGGGAGATCCTGGGCTCCGATGCGAAGGGTCCCGCCGCACCGGAGGACGAGGACCCCGCCTCCGGCGCCACCACCGCCCCCCGGGCTGTCGACCCCGGGGTTCGCGCCCCGGGCGTTCCCGCCGCCCCCGCCGCCGCCTCCACCCGCGGGAGTCTCGAGCATCTCGTCGGCGATGGCGGCGCCGCCGAGGCCGGAGTTCGCAAACGGATCGCGAAGGCCCTCGGTGGCGTGGCCGCCTCCGCCGCCCCCGCCCGCTCCGGTGAAGGAGCGCTTTCCTCCCTGGCCGCCGGCTCCCTCGAATCCTTCGGGGGACTCGCCGGTGAGGCCGCGATCGACGCCCTCGCCGGGGGGATCGTTGGCGTTCCCCCCCGCGCCCCCTCCGAGGGCACCGCCCGCACCCGGAGCGACCCGGGCGGCGGAGCCCATCACGGCATTCTCGGCGGTCATGCCGTCGACCAAGAGGGTACCGAGGATGGTCACGTCGTTCTGGCAGAGAATCCGCAGGAGGTGCGGACCCGCCGCTCGCAGGGTCGCCCCTGCGGGGATGAGGACCTCCTCGAACTGGAAGAGGCCGCCGTTGTCCGTGGTGTCGATGAAGGTGGTGCGATTCTCGGGAAGGATGAGCCGGCCGTCCACGCCACTTCCCCCGATCTCGCTTCCGGCGATGAGGACCCCCGAGTCGGCGAGGTTCCATCCGGCGGTGGTCGAGGGGTCGCGGTCCACCGTGTCGTCGAATCTCTGCACCAGGGCATCCTCGAACGACGCCGGCCCCGAACGGGTCTCGATGGCGACCCGCACGGCCGCCGCTTCGACGGGAGGAAACCCCAGGTCCTGCAGCTCGGGGCCGATGGAGAGCTCGACGAGGGCGGTCCCGGGAAGGGTCGTTCGCGGACGCACGACGACGAGTGACGACGTGCGGTCCAAGGCCGGGTCGTAGCGCTGGAAGAGCTCCACGAGGAAGGGAACCGGAGAGTCGGCGGCGCGGAGGCGGATGCCCGGGGAAGGAAGCAGCCCGACCTCGTCCAGGAAGACGGAGGCGGGATCGAGCGGCTCGTCGAAGAAGAGCCCGAAGAGAAGAGGAGCGCGGGCGAGGCCGACGGGAGCCTCCCGGAGGAACGGGAGCTCGTCAAAGGACGGAAACTCCTCGAGATCGGGAGTCGCCGGGTTGCCGTCGGCCTCGAGGACCCCGTTGCGATCGAGATCGACGGCCACGAGGATCACCTCGGGCGGCCCGGGGAGGGAGTCGACGAAGAAGGGCTCCGTCCCCCGGGTGCTGAAGTTGACGGAGAATCTCTCGGCGATCCGTGCGCCGGAACGGGAGCGCACGGTGTTGCCCGGGGGAGAATCCGGAACGAACACCCGGTACTCCGTCAACCTGCCGAATCCGGCGTCGGTGAGATCGGGGCGCGCGGGAACGTCGGGAACGAAGGAGACCTCGCTCCCCCGGACGGAGAAGCGGCCCTTGGCCGCGATGCTGAATCCGGAGGAGACGAGACGGATCTGGATGGTGTCGGGGGAGACCGAGGAGGGGTCGACCTCCGCGCTGAAACGGAGCACGATCCTCTCGTTGAGGTGGACGCCGTCCCAGGGCAGGAGGGGACCACTCTCCGCGCTGGCGGTGAGAATCACCATCCTGCCGCCGGAGCCCCCGCCCCCACCTCCGCAGCCCGCCAGCGCGAGCAGGCTCGCGAGGACGATGATCTCGACCAGGTGGGGGGGGGCGACGCGCGATTCCATGCTGGGCACAGGGTCCTCTCGATCCGGTCTGGGCGGGAAGGCTCGAGGATGGCGCGCGGGCACCGATCCATCATGACTCGGAGGCCAGAAAAAGAAAAGAGAGAATCGGACCGTGGGGGGGGGAGCCCTCCCTCGACGGACCGCCGCTTCACAGGACGGGCCTTCGTCCGTACCATGAGGGCCATGGACGAGAGCCTGGCCCCGATTTACGCGATCGGTCCCGCGGGGGATCCGGATCTGGACGATCTGGTTCGCTTCAATGCGGCCATGGCCTGGGAGACCGAGCGCAAGGAGCTCGACGCCGAGACCTTGCGCAAGGGGGTGGCCGCGGTCCTGGCACGCGGCGACCGTGGCTTCTACCTCGTGGCCCGGTCCGAGGGGGACGCGGGGATCCTGGGCCAGCTCCTGATCACGTTCGAGTGGAGCGACTGGCGGAACCGCTGGTTCTGGTGGATCCAGAGCGTGTTCGTGGAGAAGGAGTGGAGGGGCAAGGGCATCTACACGGCTCTGCACGAGAAGGTCCGCGCGATGGCCCGGGAGCGAGGCGACGTCTTCGGCATCCGCCTCTACGTCGATGAGGACAACCGCATCGCTCAGGAGGCCTACCGCCGCCTCGGCATGGAGACCTCCCGCTACCGGCTGTACGAGGAGGTGATCCCCGACTGATCTCCTGCTCAGCTCTTCCTGCGCACGGCCGCCCGCGCGAACTCGCGGTTCATCTCGGTGATCACCCGCACCGGAATCTCCTTGGGACAGACCGCCTCGCATTCCTTCTGGACGGTGCAGGCCCCGAAGCCTTCCCGGTCCATGGTCGACACCATGCCCAGCACCCGCCTCTCCCGCTCGGGATGGCCCTGGGGGAGATGGGCCAGGTGGGACACCTTGGCGCCCACGAACAGCATGGCGGAGGCGTTCTTGCAGGCGGCGACGCAGGCGCCGCAGCCGATGCAGGCGGCGGCATCCATGGCCAGGTCGGCCTGGCTCTTGCTCACGAGCACGGCGTTGGCGTCGGGAGCGTTTCCGGTGTTGACGGAGATGAAGCCGCCCGACTGGATGATGCGGTCGAAGGCACTCCGATCCACCACCAGGTCCTTGATCACCGGAAAGGGGCGGGCCCTCCAGGGCTCGATGGTGATGGTCTGTCCGTCCCGGAACTTGCGCATGTGGAGCTGGCAGGCCGTGGTGCCGCGCTCGGGACCGTGGGGGATGCCGTCGATGACGAGCGAGCACGTGCCGCAGATGCCTTCGCGACAGTCGTGATCGAAGGCAATGGGCTCCCGCCCGTCCTGGAGGAGCTTCTCGTTCACGACGTCGAGCATCTCCAGGAAGGACATGTCGGGGCTGACACCCGGGGCGGGATAGGTCTCGATCCGTCCCTTGTCGGAGGGACCCTTCTGTCTCCACACGCGCAGGGTCAGGTTCATCGATCGCTCCTCGGGCATGGTCGCATCCCGTTACTTGTAGCTCCTGGTGGCCAGCTCCACGTTCTCGAAGACGAGCGGCTCCTGGTGGCGCTCGGGGCGCTTGCCCTCTCCCTTGTACTCCCAGACCGCGGCGTGGGTGAACTCGGCGTCATTGCGCACCGCCTCGCCCTCGGGGGTCTGATGCTCCTCGCGGAAGTGACCTCCGCACGATTCCCGTCGCTCCAGGGCGTCGAGGCACATCATCTCCGCGAACTCGAGGAAGTCGGCGACCCGCCCCGCCTTCTCCAGGGTGCTGTTGAGCTCGTCTCCGCTGCCCGTGATCTTGACGTTCTCCCAGAACTCCTCGCGGAGCTGGGGAATCCTCTGGAGCGTCTTCTCGAGGCCGCTCTCGTTGCGGGCCATGCCGCATTCGTGTCTCATGAGGGCCCCGAGCTCCCGGTGGAGGGAGTCGGGCGATCTCTTCCCCTGGATCGACAGTAGCTTCTGGAGGCGATCCCGGGTCTCCTGCTCCACCGCCTTGAACTCGCCCTGGTCGGTGGACACCTTGGCCCGCGGGGTGCCGGCGATGTAGTTGCCGATGGTGTAGGGAAGGACGAAGTAGCCGTCGGCGAGCCCCTGCATGAGCGCGCTCGCTCCCAGCCGGTTGGCGCCATGGTCGGAGAAGTTGGCCTCGCCGATCACGAACAGCCCGGGGATGGTGCTCATCAGGTCGTAGTCGACCCACAGCCCGCCCATGGTGTAGTGGGGCGCGGGGTAGATGCGCATGGGCACGTGGTAGGGGTTCTCGCCGGTGATCTTCTCGTACATGTGGAAGAGATTGCCATACCTCTGGCGGATGACGTCCTCTCCCAGACGCTGGATGGTGTCGGCGAAGTCGAGGAAGACGCCACGGCTGCCTGGGCCCACCCCCCGGCCGTCGTCACACACCTGCTTGGCGCTGCGGCTGGCGATGTCACGGGGAGCCAGGTTGCCGAAGCTCGGATACTTCCTCTCCAGATAATAGTCCCTCTCTCCCTCGGGAATGGCCTCGGGGCTCCGGTCGTCGCCCTTCTTCTTCGGCACCCAGATGCGACCGTCGTTGCGCAGGCTTTCCGACATGAGGGTCAGCTTGGACTGGTGATCGCCGGATACGGGAATGCAGGTGGGGTGGATCTGGGTGTAACAGGGGTTGGCGAATCCCGCGCCGCGCTTGTAGGCCCGGAAGGCCGCGGTCACGTTGCAGGCCATGGCGTTGGTGGAGAGGTAGAAGACCGGCGAGTAGCCGCCGGTGGCCAGCACCACCGCATCGCCGGCATGGGTCTCGAGCGTCCCGTCGACGAGATTGCGCACCACGATGCCGCGGGCCTGCCCGGCCACCAGCACGAGATCGAGCATCTCACATCGCGGAAACATGCGCACCGCGCCCCGGCCGATCTGGCGCGAAAGGGCCTGGTAGCAGCCGAGGAGGAGCTGCTGGCCGGTCTGCCCACGGGCGTAGAATGTCCGGGAAACCTGGGCTCCGCCGAAGGAGCGGTTGTCCAGGTAGCCTCCGTACTCGCGGGCGAAGGGGACGCCCTGGGCCGCGCACTGATCGATGATGGAGGTACTCACCTGGGCCAGGCGATAGACGTTGGCTTCGCGCGCCCGGAAGTCGCCTCCCTTGATGGTGTCGTAGAAGAGCCGGAAGACGGTGTCGCCGTCGTTGGGGTAGTTCTTGGCCGCGTTGATCCCGCCCTGGGCCGCGATGCTGTGGGCGCGCCGGGGGCTGTCCTGGAAGCAGAAGCAATCGACCTGGTAGCCGAGCTCGGCCAGCGAGGCCGCCGCCGAGCCGCCGGCGAGACCGGTGCCCACGACGAGGATCTTGAACTTGCGCTTGTTGGCCGGGTTCACGAGCTTGAGATCGAAGCGGTAGCGGTCCCACTTCTTCTCGAGGGGGCCGGCGGGAATCCGGGGATCGAGCTTCATCACGAGACTCCTGCGCCGGGCTGCACGAGACCCAGAAGGCAAGCGATGGGCATCGAGCAGTTGCCGACCACGATGATCAGAGCGGAGATCGGCCCCAGTCTGGCCGCGAGGGGAGCGATCCGGGGGTGATCGAGGCCGATGGACTGGAAGAGGCTCGTGACGCCATGGCTGAGGTGCAGCCCGAGCAGCAGCATGGCCACGATGTACGAGCCCGAGACGAGCCAGCTCTGGAAGCCGATCACCGTCATGGAGAAGACGTCGTGACGTCCCTGGTCGAGGGGCAAGCTCCCGGCGTAGCTGTCGTGCTGGACGACCCCGAAGGTGAAGTGCAGGAGGTGGTAGACCACGAACGCGAGGACGAGGACCCCCGTCTGCACCATGGTCACGGATCCGAGCGACGCCTGCACCTTGGCGTTCTTCTGGTAGGGGACGGGACGTGCGGACCGGTTGAGCCGTGCCAGGCGGATGCCGCTGATCACATGGACCACCGCGATGAGGAGGAGCCCGATGCGGACCACCCAGAGCAGGGCACCCAGGTCCTTCAGGGACGCCGCGTACTTGTTCACCGCGTCCTGCCCGAGGAACATCTGGAGGTTGCCGAGCATGTGTCCGATGACGAAGCCGAAGAGCAAGAGGCCCGTCACCGCCATGATGATCTTGGCCCCGATCGAGGACCGGGCAAACGCCGAGAGCCACTTCATGGAGGCTTTCCGTCCTTCCCTTCGTACAGGAGGCCGTGCGAGAGATGCGAGTCCGCCGCACCCTGGGTGGGGGCCTCGCCCCCGGGGGCCGCGCCGGGCAGGGTGACCGCCGGCCGGCGCGGAGAAGTCTAGCCTGATCGGAGACAGAGTCCAGCGTCGGACCCGATCTCCTTCCGACGGGCATTTTCCTTTCCAACCACGAGCCGGTGATTCATCATCGCTCCGGGGCTCGAGGCCACAGACATCTTCGCTGCGACCCGTCTCGGGGATGCAGAAAGGAGCACCACCGTGTCCTGGATCAGGACCATCGATCCCGCGAATGCCGACGAGCGCCTCGCGGATCTCTATCGCCGGGTCTCCGATCCCGTGACCGGAGAGCTCGACAACATCCTGCGGATCCACTCCCTCCACCCCGAGGGGCTGGAGGCTCACTTCGCGGTCTACCGGGCCAGCATGAAGGGGACGAAGACCCTGCCCGCCGTCGAGCGCGAGATGATCGCGGTGGTGGTGAGCAAGATCAACGGGTGCCACTACTGACTGGTCCATCACCGGCGCGGTCTGCGCCGGAGGCTCCGGGACGAGGACCTCGCGGAGAGGATCGAGACCGACTTTCGCACCGCGGGGCTGGACGGCAGGAGGCGCGCGCTCCTTCTCTACGCCGAGAAGCTCACCCGCTCGCCGGGCGCCATCGAGAAAGACGATGTGCAGGCGCTCCGGGATGCGGGCCTCTCCGACGAGGATGTCCTCCACGCCGCCCAGGTGGTGGCCTACTATGCCTATGCCAACCGCATCGCGGACGGCCTGGGCGTGGAGGTGGAAGGAGGAGCTGCGTCTACGGGAGGATGATCTCGAACCGCACCGCGTTGCTGGCCGCGAACCCGCTCGGCCCGGTGGGGTCGACGAACCACATCTGGGAGACGACCTCGGCGCCGGTGGGGAAGGACAGGTGCGAGATGTCCTTGTCGATGAAGACGGTTCCGCTGGCCCGGGTCCGGAACTCGCGGGTGAAGTCGAAGCGCGGCACCTGGGTCCCGCCGCGGTAGGGGCGGAAGATGGGGTCGCGGAAGGAGGCGATGAACATGCCGCGCACATTCGACGGCGCGCGCACCACGTCGATGATGAAGGTGGCGGGGTCGGGCTCGAGCGAGATGGTCATGCGCGGCGCCCCGTTGCTTCCGGTCAGCGAGTATCCGATGTTGCGGGCGATCACGCCCTGGAAGACCTGCAGGCAGCTCGTCTCCACGCCACTGCGCATCACGTCGACGACGTCGGGATGGAAGAAGCTCGTGACGTTCTGCATGCCCCCGGGGCAAAGGTGGCAGTAGCTCATGACCGTCCCCACGGGCGTGCAAGCCACCTCGTCCTGGCATTGACCCCAGTAGCCGGAGGGCGCGCACTCATCGAGGGGCGGGCAGTAGTTGTGGGTGTGAGGCGTGGCCACGTTGTGGCCGAGCTCGTGGGCGATGACCACGAAGTCCCAGTTGAAGGCGTGATTGGGCTCGATCGGGACGGGGGTGTTGCCGCCGATGTTCCCGCTCACCGCGAAGCCGAAGTCGTCGTCGCAGAGGGTGTCGAGCCAGGCGACACCGCCGCCGAGGCTGGCCCCGCTCATGAAGTGGTAGAGATCGGCGACGACGGGAGCGCTGCCGCTCCCCCAGGCGTTGGAGAACTCGTAGAGGAGGTCGACGCTGCTCCCCCCCTGATCCTGGGAGCTCCACGGGTCGGCGATCTGGCCGTCGTAGATGGTCAGGTACGGATAGGTGAGGATGGTGCCGATCTGCTCGCGGTAGCGGTCGCTCACCGCCGACAGCAGAGACAGAGCATAGTTGCGGGCGGGAACGAAGCTGCCGAAGAGGTCGAAGTACTGGTTGTCGGTCTCGACCGCGACGCGAAGCTCGTAGAGGGGAAGGGGCGGACCCCCGCCGCGCGGCGAGAGGACCTCGTTTCCGGACACCCGCTCCAGAACCTCGGGGAGCCGGGGCTGCTCGATCTCGGTCGCATGGCAGAGAAAGGGCGCTCCGTCCTGGGGCTCGGGAAGGGCCGACTCCAGGACGAGGACGGCGGTGAAGGCGTCCCAGTTCCCCGCGAAATCGGGGCGGGAGGCGAGATGCACGAGACGATCCGTGCGGATCCATCCCCACGAGCCCTGGCTCGAGAACGCCAGGAGCACCTCGGATTGCGGGTTGCCGGCGACCTGGCCCTTCCAGACTCCCAGATCGAGATCCTCGAGGGTCGCGGGGTCGGGCTGGCCGTTCCGGCGAATCCCGCCCTCGGGGACGAGGACGGGGATCTGCTCGAGGCGGAGCTCGACGAGCTCGCCGCCGGGGAGGGGCACGTCGGTGAGGGTGACCCGGGCGTGACCGAGGAGCTCTCTCATCTCGTTCCGGAGGGGCTGGAGCTCGATCCTCTCGGAGCTCACCTCACCCTGGACGACGAGGGGAAAGGGACGGATCACGCCCTGGGGGCCGCTTTCCCGGGCCACGAGGGCCGGGGTGAGCGCCAAGACGGCGAGGAGGGAGAGGAGAAAGAATCCCCTTCTTCTGGCCATGGTGCCTCTCCTTACGGCTTTCGCACTGTCTGGGGCCGGTCCGGATCCGTCGAGTCGGGGCGGAGCCTCCGCCCGGCCGGGGCCCATGGTACCGGGAGGGGCCGGGGATGGCAAGAGACGGGGGAGGGGGGGGATGGGGGGGTCGTCATCGTCGGAGCGATCCGACCCCGACTCGCTGCGGGCGAGGTGGATGCCAGGCCGCGCGCATCGCTTCTCCGCGCCGTTTTCCGCACGTGCGGAATCATCAAGTGTAAGGGATTTCACATCTTGTGATTTCACCACCTTCACCGTCCCGCCATGGATCCGGATCGCCTCGTCGTGCGACAC
>Ga0326597_10000558_pt1 | contig 66256 bp, 64 predicted proteins | sample RVTome_12_FD_203789 | JGI IMG/M metagenome (GOLD analysis project Ga0326597, IMG submission 203789) | Soil microbial communities from uranium-contaminated site in the Upper Colorado River Basin, Wyoming, United States - RVT100D185 | ecosystem: Environmental > Terrestrial > Soil > Contaminated >...
TGCTGCCAGCGGTCCCGCCCGAAGTCGCCGCGCCGCTCTCGCCAGGCGGGCGCCTGGCGCAGTGGCTGGACCGTCACCCCGAGGCCAGCTATCTGCCGCCGCACATGGGCCGCGTCGCCGAGGCGCTGAGCCGTGACGATGAAATCGCCCGCGCCTGGTCTGGCGCCAAGGTGGTGCCGGCCGCCTACACCCGCCAGCGGCAGACCCTTCACGCCGAGCTGACCGCCGACCTGGCCCGCCACGGCGAGCGCCGGGACGCGGAACAGCGGCTCGCCCGCTACATTCGCGACGTGGCCGCCGAGGGTTCGCCCGTGCTGCTGGAGGTTGCCGCCAAGCTGGAAAGCTGCCGCGTCTCCGGGGCGGTCGGCCTGAAACCCTCAGGCGGCTACGTGGTCGCCTATGACGACAAATGCGGCCTGTCCCGGCTCTGCCCGGACGAGGCCAACGCCGAGACCGCGCGCCTTGCCGAGCGGTACGTGCCGCACCTGGCCGCCTGGCTGGCCGAAAAGCCCGGCCGCTCGATCCATTACGCCGTGCTGACCTGGCACAACTTCGCGCCGGGGCGCCTGGCGCACGGCAAGCGGTATCTGATGGAGCGGTTCAAGGCCGAGATTCTCGATGGCCGTGATGCCGCCTGCCCGGTCGCCTGGGCGTGGTCCGCCGAGGCCGGCCGCCGGGTCACCGTCGCCACCCGCAAGCGCACGATTGAGCGGTTCCCGGAGATCCGCGGGGCGTTCGTCTGTCAGGAGGATCCGCTATCTGCCGGCCGCGAGTGGAACGTGCACCAGAACGTGGTGCTGATGGTCGAGGGGTATCTCGACTACGGCCGCCTGCGTGACGCCTGGGGCGCTAATCTGCATGTGCAGCGCCTGGAGGGCAGCCCGGAGTCGCTGACCCGCGCCCTGCGCGAAGTGGTGAAGTACTCCGCCCAAGCCGTGCCGAGCAAGAGCGCCGACAAGCGCGCCCGCCACGCCACCGAGGCACCGGCCATGGTCGAGTGGCCCGGGGCGCTCTGGCGCGAGTGGTGGGACGCTCAGGCCGGATTCAGGCGCACGCGCACCTATGGCGCCTGCTACCGGGTGCCGAAGGTCGAGCCGGAACTCGAGGATTTCGCGGACGTGTTCTGGTGCGGGCAGTTGCATTTCGACGCGCGCACGCGCTCTTTCCGTATTGACTTGATACCGGGGGATAACTTTTCCGGTTCGCGCGCCGCCGCGACGCCGGGGGACAACCGCGCCAGGGGCCGGGGCCGGCCCCCGGACCCGCCGGACGACGCCGACCCGCCCGCCTGGGCGTGGACGCACTGACCGGCCCCTGAAACCGACCCCGCCCACCGCCGCAGGAGGAACCGCCATGTCCTTGTCGAAATCATCCGCTGGCCCCGCGCTGCCACGGGTCCGCCATCAATCACCGCCTGGGTCGCTATGCGATCAGGCGGACGGCCTGCGCGCCCACGTCGACGGATTCGCCCGGCTGCCGGGCGTGGTGCAGCTGCAGCAAGCGCCGCACATCATGCGCCGGCTGGTCGACGTGATCGAGGCGATCGCCGAACGGATCGAGGGCCAGAACCATGCCTAGGCCGATCAACCCGACCGTCGGGCATTGCCCGTGCGTGACGCAGTACTGCGATGAAGTCGCCGACGTGCGCCGCTACAAAGGGCATGAGCGCGGCGACTTGTACCTGCATTGCCCGAGCTGCCACACCGTCAAGATGACCGGCCCCGCGTTTCAGGCCTACATCGAGGCGCATGCTACCTGGCTGGATGCCGCCGACCACGCGCCGGCCGGACCGCCGGCCACCGCCGCCCCGGCGCCCGCCCCGGCCCCGAAAGCGCCGGCCCCGGCCCCGGCCCCCGCCCCGAAACCGCCGGCCCCGCGCGGCTGGACCCTGGATGACCTGTGAGGCGCCACGATGTACACCGCAGCCACGAATGACCACGCCGCCACCGAAGGGCCGGCCGCCCCTGGCCCCGACGCCGCCGCCGCGTTTGACGCGCTAGCCGCCGAGGTCGACGGGGCGGCCGGCACCGGGACCGCCGCGGCCCCGGCCGGACCCGATGCCGTGCCGGACCTGCCGACCCGCGACGCCGTCGCGCTGTTCCTGGGTCCGCTGTTCCAGTTGCTGGCCCCGGCCTGGGCAATCCAGCCGGCCGAGGTCGACGCGCTTGCCGACGCCTACGCACCGGTGATCGATAAGTATTTTCCGGGCGGGATGGGCGTGGAGGGCGGCGCGCTGCTGGTCACCGCCGCCGTGCTGGCCCCGCGCCTGGGCACGCCGCGCAAGCTTCCTGAAAAATCGGATCCACCGCCGGCCCGCGCGCCGGCCCCGCGCGAAACCGCGCCGGCCCCGAGCGCCGAGCCGAGCATGGCCGAAGTGGCGCCGGCGCCGAGCGCGCCGGCCCCGGTCCCGGCCCCGGACCCGATCCCGAAACCGCCAGGCAAGGCGCGCGGCCCGAAGCGCACGCCGCTGAAGACGAGGCCGGCGCCGTGAGCCGCGCGGACGGGCGCATTGTCTACGTGTGCGGCTCGAGCGGGTCGGGCAAGTCGGCCTATGTGAAGGCGCAGCTTCGCCACCATCCGCGCGTGCTAATCTGGGACGTCGATGCTGAATACGCGCCGCTGCCGGGCGTGGTCGGCGTGTCCAGTCCTGCCGACCTGGTCGGCCGGGTTCGCCGGCTCTCCGGTCCCGGCCGGCTCGCCTACGTGCCGGACCGCCTGGACCGGTTCGATTGGTTCTGCCGGCTCGCCTTCGCCTGGGGGCAGTTCGCCGCGTGCGCCGTGATCGCCGAGGAAACGGCCGACGTCACCAGCCCGGGGAAAGCCCCGGCGGGGTGGGGGACGCTGATCCGCCGCGGCCGAAAATACGGCATCGTCACCTATGCCGTGACCCAGCGGCCGAGCGAGTCGGACAAGACCGCGCTCGGCAATGCCGCCGTGGTCCGGGTCGGCCGCCTGGCCCGCGCCCCGGATCGCGCCTACATGGCCCGCGAGCTGGACATCCCTCAATCGCGCCTGGATGCGCTGCGCCCGCTCGACTGGATCGAGCGCACGGCGGCCGGCGAGGTCACCGCCGGCCGGTTGTCGTTCCCGCCAGGGTCGGCCGCGCCATCTAAACCGCCGCGCGCCCGCCCGCTGCCAGGCTCCCGCCGCACCGACCCCGACCGCCGGCCGCCGCCGGCCCCGGCCGCGCCGGCGCCCGCTGCAGGGTGGACCCTGGACGACATCTGACAACCCGCCGCCGCCCTCCCTTCGCGCCCTTCGGGGCGCTTTTTTTCGCCCGCGCTACCGGAAAAGGGCTAGCCCCGGGCTAGCCCCATGTTGCAGCCCGTTCTAGCCCCCTGCAGGGTCGCCATTGACCCGTCTCGAAACGGCCCATTAACTGACCACAAGGAAAGCCCGTGAACAAGTATCTGATCATCGCAGGCGTTGCCCTGCTCGCCGTCGCCGTCGCCAACCGGGTGCCGGCTACTCGCCAGCTCATCAACGGCTGACCCGACCCGGCCGGCGCCCACATCGAGGCGCCGGCCGGATGACATGAAACCACCGGCCGCACGGCGGCCAGCTCGAAACACAGGAACGCCGCCATGCGTAAAACCATCTTGCTCCCCAGCCTTTCCCGCGTCGTCGCGGGTTCGACCGCCACCCTGGAACTGCCGACCGGCCCGACCTACGAACGGGTTATCTTCACCGCGACCGGCACCGCGCTGGCCGCCGCGCACATCGGCCGCATTACCGTCTTCATCGACGGGCGCAGCGTGATGACCTTCAAGAACTATCAGCGGCTCGCCGACCTGAACAGCTATTACAACCGCGCCGCCGACGCCGTGACGCAGTTTGCTCTGCATTTTTTCCGCGCCGAACTGCATGACCTGGTGTACCGCCGCGCGCCGGGCATCGGCACCGCAGACGTGCAAACTGTGCACATCGAGATCGAACTCGCCGCCGGCGCCCCGGGCGACATCACGCTCAAAGCGCACGCCGAGATCAACCCCGCCCCGCAGCCGCTCGGCGCGTTCGTCAAGGTGCGCGAATACCCTTATTCGACCGCCGTCAGTGGTCAGGTCGAGATCGATAAGCTGCCGCGCGGCCCCTGGTATCAGGCGTTTCACTTGTTCAAGGCGGATATCTCCGCCGTCGAGCTGACCGTCGATCAAACCAAGATGGTCGAGGCGACCAAGGCCGTGCTGGAGCGCGCGCAGAAAGAGGCCAGCCCGGTCAAGCGCGTGCCGGTCACCGGCTCCGCAACCCACGTTGACCTGGTGACCCAAGGCGATCTGGCGCAGGCGCTCAACACCAACAAGGTGCAGGATTTGCGCCTCAAAGCGACGTTTGACACCAGCGGCGCCGCCGACATCGTGACCGAGACCCTCGACACGCTGACCGGCGCCTGATCGCGCCAGGGGGTGACCTATGTCCCTGCTGGACAATCTCAACGTCAGCGATGACAGCCTTATTTCGCGGCTGCTCAACGGGTACGTGCAGATCGAACAGTCGAAGATCGATTCGCGGCTCGCCGCGTCCGATCCGTCGACGCTGCACTACCCGGCGCAGCCTCAAGACGCGCAGGCCAACGCCGGCAGCTACACCGCGCAGCCGGGCAGCATCTCGCCCGGCCTGCTGGTGGTGCTCGCCGCCGCCGGTCTGCTCGTCTACAGCCTGGCGAAGTAGGGGGCCGCCGTGCTTGACGCACTCGGCGGCATGGGCGGCGGCTACTCGGCGTCGTCGTCGGCGCAGTCCGGCGCCGGCCCGGCCTATTCCGGCGCCGGCTCGGTCAACGTCGGCGGCCTGAACGCACCGCCGTACCTGGGGGGCGCCGGGGCCGCCGTGCCGTTGTGGGCCTGGGGCGCGCTGGCGCTCGGCGCCGTGCTGCTGCTCAAACGGCGGCGCAAGTGAGGCGCACCATGGGGCCGACCCCGCACAAGTTCACCCGATGGCCGCCCGGCGCCGATGCGGCGCTGCGCGACGCGCTCGACGGCGACGGCGCCGAACTCGCCCGCCAGGTCAACGCCGGCCACGCCGAGTTGATCCGCTGGGAGACCAGCCGCGGCGCCTGTTGGACGGTTCACCGGATCGAGCGCCTCGCCGACCAGCCCGGGGAGCTGGTGCTCTGCTGCATCCAGGGCCGGGGCGCGCGCGAGGTGCTGCCGGTCCTGCTCGCCGCCGCCGGCGCGCAAGGGCTGGCCGGGGCGCGGTTCCTGTCGGCCCGTAAAGGCGCCGAGCGGTTCGCCAGGAAATGGGGTTTCCGTGAGGTCGCCCGCATGTTTTATCTGCCGCTGCGCGAAGGGGTGCCGGCATGAGTAGCAGCAAGTCGCGCAGCGCCACGACCAGCTCCACCGCCTACACGACCGAGACGCTGAATCTCAACGCGCAGGGCAACACCGCGCCCGTGGTCGGCGGCGACGGCAACGCCGTCAACGTCCTGGATGGCGGGGCGATCGGCGAGGCGTTCGGATTCGGCCGCCTGGCGCTTGAAGCGAACAGTGACATCGTCGCCGAGGTGCTGACCCAAGGGGCGCGCGCGACCGACAACGCCATGCGCCTTGTGTCGGAATCCGCGCAGCCCGAGGCCGCCGCCGGCCGCAACCTGACCACCACCGCGCTGCTGGCCGGCGCCGTGCTGGTCGCCATTGCCTACGTGGGGAAGCGATAACCATGCGCCCGATTACCCTGAAAATCCCGGCCGGCGCCTTCGAGACGCTGCCGCGCGTCGGCAACTACGTGCGTCTCGGCGACGGCTCGCCGACCGTCACCGTGACCGATGAGGATTCCGGCGAGTTCGCCAACCTGCAGGCCGGCGACGCGGTCCAGTTCGCGCGCCCGTTCCGGCGCCTGCGCGTCGAGCACGCCGAGGCGACCACGCAGACTGTGGTGCTTGACACCGGCTTTGGTCGGATCATCGCCGCGCGGATCAATGGCGAGGTGCAGCCGATTGGCGGCGCCGCGAACACCGCCACGCCGCCGACCGTCTACGCCGCCGACGTGGTGGCCGCGCTCGAAAGCATCACCGCCAAGCGCACCGCGTTGACTGATCTTACTGGCTGTACCATCGATGGCGCAGTCGGGAGTAGTAAAACGGTTGTGACCGCGCTGGCCAACGTCAACGGGGTGCGCGTGGCTGTGTGGGAGACCAGCATCGGCGCGACCGCCGGCGTCGGAGATATGTCGATCGGCGGCCAGCTGCTGCTACGCTGTGGCGGCACGAACATGACCGAGACCATCCGCGACCTGTTCATCCCCGCCGGCCTGGCCATCGATATTTCGTCGTCGTCCGCCGGGGCCAACGTCCGAATTGCTTACGAGGTGCTCTGATGCTGCGTTTTTTCCTGCTGCTCTGCCTGCTGTTCGCCGGCCCCGCGCTCGCCGCCGACCCATGGGTTATCAGCGGCCAAACCCGCGTGGAGGCGGGCACCGGGATGGACAACCCGACCCCGGCCGCGGCTGGGGCAGAGGGTCAGGTAACCGCACTTCCGTACACCGTGCCGCCCGGGAATCGTGTGTGTGTCACCGCCTACGGAATGGAGGGGTACGACGAGCCCGGAATTGCCGTGCTGTTCGTGTGGACCGGCGCCCCGGCCGTGGTCACGTCGGAGTGGCGCATCGACCACGGGCTGCCGAGCGTTGCCGCGAGCAACGGCAGTCAGGAAATTACCGGGATGAACTTTTGCTTTTCGGCCGGGACCGTCCTGAATGTGCGCCTGATTAATGGCCAGACGAGCGGCTCGGTTTATGGTTGGTACGTGGCCGGCGAGATTGAGGTCGCGCCGTGATGACCGCCGCCGCGCTCGCCGCGCTCGGGTTGATGCTGGTCGCAGTCGCCTGGACCGGCTCCGCGCGCGCCAGCGTGCGCGCCAGCGCCGCCGCCCCGACCGACCCGTACCTGCGCCGCGCCATCGTGAACAACCTGCCGGGCGCCGTCCCGCCGCTCGACTGGCGCGGCTGGGCGGTTTCTCCGGCGCTGCGCGACGGCGCCGAGCGGCTCGCCGCGCGCGTCCACCGCGCGGGCGGCCGGCTCTTTATCAGCCCTGCACCGGGCGCCATCGGCCGCCAGGCGGGCGCCGCGACCACGCAACACAACATTGACCGCTGGGGCGAGGTCCGCGCCGTGGATCTGATGGTGGAGGGCGTCAAGCTCGCCGACGCCGTCGCCATGGCGCGCGGCCTGGGCCTGTTTACCGGCATCGGCGCCTATCCCGACTGGCGCCCGTCTCCCGGCCTGCACGTCGACGTGCGCGCGGATCGCGTGGCAACCGACCCGGCCCTGTGGGGCGCGGTCAACCTGGGCGCCGGACAGACCTACACCACCCTCGCCGCCGCGCTCGATCGCGCCGCCGTGGTGGAGGGCGTCGCATGAACACGCGCGACGGCCTGCTGTTGGGCGGCGCCGCGCTGGCGCTCTATCTCGCCTGGCAGGCGCGCCAGGCGGCCGCCGCGGTCGCCGGCAAGGTCAACCCCTACAACCGCGACAACCTGATTTATCAAGACGTGGTCGGCGGCCTGGGGCGCGCCGTGACCGGGGACAAGGACTGGTCGCTCGGCGGCTGGCTTTACGACGTGATAAACCCGAATCAGCCCGACCCGACCGCGCCCACCCCCATGCCGACGCTGAACAACCCGGCGCCCGGCCCGTACGACTGGCTGCCCTGATGATCCTCGAAACCCTGCTGACCACCGTGGCCCCGGCCCTGCTGCCGGTCCTGATGGATGGCGTGCGCGCCGGCTTCATTCGCCTCACCGGCGGCGCCGGCCGGGAGCCTGCGAACCACAAAGAGCGGCTCGAGCTAGTCGCCGCCGACACCGCCAGGCTGCAGGCGCTCGCCGCCCTGGATGCGCCCGGCGGCCAGGTCGCGCCCTGGGTCGCCAACCTGCGCGCCAGCTCGCGCTACCTGGCCGCGCTCGGCGTGGTCGGCGTCGCCGCGCTGGTGACCCTGTCCGGCCCCGCGCTGGAGCTGCCCGCCGAGGCGGTCGCGTCCGCGCAAGAGTGGGGCCAGGCCGGCATGTTCTTCCTGCTCGGCGACCGCGCTTACACCCACATCCGCCGGAGTTGACCCGATGACCACGAAACAGTTTCTTTTGATGGTGGCGGCCGGCCTGGCCGTGCAAGCGGCCTGGAAGTGGATCGAGCGCGACGCGCTGCGCCGCTCGGCGAGTGCCGGTTACCTGCCGTAATCGCATGGACGCAATCCCGATCAATTCGCTGATTACCGGCTTGCTCGGGGGCGCCGGGGGCGCCGTGGGCGCCTGGGCGGCGATCATGGTCCACCTGGGGTACCACCGCCGCGACATCGAGCGCGCGCAGCATACGGCCGACCGCGCACACAAGCGACTCGACGGCCTGCGTTGCGGCGACCCGCGCAGCTGCGACGGCGTCGACGAACGGGGCAGGGCGCATGGATAAGCGCGCCATTCTGACCGTGCTGCTGGCCGCCGCCGGGTTCGCCGTGGGGTTCGCCTGGGGCCGGGGCACGCGCGACGCGCTGCCGGGCGCCACCACCACCGACTACTCCGGCGGGGTGCTGACCGTATCGGTCGACACGACCGCCGCCCTGGTCGAAGGCCTGCGCCGCGCGATTCGATAACCAAGGGGGCGCCATGGCGAGCCGTAAACAAACCTACTACGCGACCCGAGGCGGACCCGGCCGGGTGACCCGCTGGGAACTCCTCGAGGCGACCGCCGCCCGCGCGGCGCAGTTCGAAGCCTGGCGCCGGTTCGGCGACCCGGACACCGGCGCCACCGTGCACGATTGGGTGCGGGTGGCCGTCGCCGGCCCGGACGGCGCCCCGGTCCCGGTCTACCACCGCGCCGCGGCGCCGGGCGGCCGCTGGCGCCGGCCCGACCGCCCGCCGCACGCATCACGCTAACCACCGGAGGCCATCACCATGGCAACGAAATCGAGAAAGGGCCGGACCGCGTCCGGTCGACTCAAGAAAGGCTATAAGCTGACCCGCCGGGGCGTGGTCAAGGCGCGGCCCGCCCGCCGGCCGCGCACCCGGCGCTAGATTCCGCCCACCGCCGCCCGGCTCGACGGCGCCCCTTGCGGGCGCCGTTGTCGTTCCAGCTCCTTAAGTAGTTCACCGTCGGCCAGCTGGGCGCTGAGCCATCGAAATTAATGCGGCGAGAATTATTCTCGATACCTCACCGCACCAGCCGCAACACCGGCCGCTGGGCCGGCCGCCGCACCGCCGGCACCGCATGCACCGCCGCCGCCTCCGTCTCCCGTATCCGCGCGTTCAGGGCGCGGATTTGCGCTTCCCGCCAGGGGATCGCCCGCACGTCGGCCAGGGTCAGCGGAGTAGGGTAATCGTCCGTCCAAAGCCCGCCGTCGCGGTCCAGCCGGCACCCGCGCCAGGACGGCGCCAGCGCCTCGAGGTCGCCGCCGGCCAGCCTGAGCAACCGATAATGCACCGCCCGGGCGGTCACCCGGCCCGCCTCGAGGCGGCGATAATGCCGCACCGAAATTCCTAAATAATCGGCCGCCTGGTGGACCGTGAAACCGGCCGTTTCCCACCGCAGTTTATATATCAGTTCGTTTCTCATTATTGCCCCCTGGTGCAACGCTAAGCCGCGCGCAAAAAGTGGCAAGGTTGCCAGCCTGGTGCCGATGCCGTATGTAGGTATCGGCTTATTTTTCTGTCGGATTTCAGCGACACCTTTAGACGGTTCCGGCGCCGTCTCCTGGTGCGCATAATGTATATTATGTTAAATTATGTCGCAGGCATGACGTGGCGCGAGACCGGACTGCCGGACCTGCCCGTTCGCCCCGCGAGCGGCCCCCCCCCGGTCGCTGCAGTTGCGTCGCCGATGCCGCCCTGGAGAGTGCGCAGCACAACGGCCCGCTGAAGCGGCGGTGTCGACAATCCGTCGCCGATGATGCTTTGGATGATAATAATGAATACATGTTGTTATGTAGTTTAGCTAGATTTAATCTCATGTATGATTCGGGGCCAGGTCTTGCCTGACGTCCATCCCATCCCAGTGAGAAGACCGCCGGGGCCAACTGTCCAACTGTCCAAGTCGGGTGGGCGTCAAGCGGCGAACAGGTAATCCTCGCCCTCGACCATCCCGTGGCCGTTGAGCTCGGTGCGGATCACCTGGCGCGCCCCACGCGAACCGACCGCGCCGACGATCAACGCCGGCGCGACCTCGACCGCCGCCGCGGCCGGCAGCACCGGCCGGCCGCGCTTGCGCCCGCCAATCTTGCGTGGGTCGATGTCGATAAAGGCCGCGATGGTGACCCCCTCCCGCGCCAGGGCGTCATGCAGAGTGGCGCCGGTCGTCGCGGCGCCCCAGATGACGGCCTGGCGATGGCGCAGCCGCGACCGGGCCAGGAAGTGCGCCTTGGCCGCGACGAAGCGGTCGCTGGCATAGCGCCGGTCGGTACGTGACAGCCGCCGCTCGCGGTCGCGCCACTGCAGCAGCACCCCGTCGGGCTTGGCCATGGCGATGCCCTGCAGGTGGGCCCGCAGCCAGAGGTCGTAGTCCTCGGCCCAGGCCGTTTCGCGGTAGCCGCCCAGGACCCGGAACAGGGTCCTGGAGAGCATGGCCGTCGGGTGCGGAATCGGGCTTTCGACGAACATCTCGCGCCCGATCTGTGCCGGCGTGCGCAGGCCGTTGATCCACGCCTGGTAGTGGCGGTAGCCCTCCCCCACGCCGTGGGCGGCGAAGATCTCGACCTCGGCACCGACGATGCCGACCCCGGGCTCGCGCGCGAGCAGTTCGAGCTGCCGTTCCAGCCTGGTCGGCAGGGCGATGTCGTCGGCATCCATGCGGGCGAAATAGCGGCCGGTGGCGTTGCAGGCGGCGAAATTGAGGGCGCTGACGATGCCGCGACCCGGGTTCCGGTAGCGCTTGAGGCGGGCGTCGCCGCAGGCGGCGAGGCGCTCGCAGGCGCCGTCCCGGGAGCCGTCGTCGACCAGCACCAGCTCCAGGTCGTCGAGGCTCTGGCCGAGGATGCTGGCGACCGCCACCGGCAGGTGGTCGCCGCCGTCGCGCACCGGCATCAGGACCGAGATCAGCGGCCGGGTGAGGGCCATGTCAGACCAATGCCAGCAGCAGCAGGACGAAGGCGACGACAGCCGCGATCGGCAGCAGCAGGCCCAGCCAGTCCGCCGCCGAGCCGCGCGGCGATTCGGTCAGGGCGCGCCGCACGCTGGGCAGGAAGAGCCAGAGGGCGGCGAGCGCGACCCCGCCGAGCAGCAGTTGTTGCCAGAATTCCATACCCCCTCCTGTGCCGGTGGCGCTCGCGGCGGCCGGAGCCCCGGCCCGACGGGTTGGAGCGCGGCGCCGGCGCCTGACGCCCCGGGACGACTCGGGTAGACTCCCGACGGCGCGGCGCCGGGTGTCGGCGCCCCCTGGTACCCAACGAACGCTGAATATACAGGAGCCTGTGTCGATGAACCGGACCCATCCCGAAGCGGCGCTGTTCTCCGGCGAAAAGCGGTTTCCGGTGATCACCGCCTGCGACCACTACGCCGGCACCGAAAAGCTGATGCGCAAGGCGCTGGCGCTGCAGCAGGAGCTGGGCCCGGTGTTCGACGTCACCTGCGACTGCGAGGACGGCGCCCCGGCCGGTCATGAGCGCGAGCACGCCGCCATGGTGGCCGCGCTGGTCGGCAGCGACGCCAACCGCTTCGGCCTGGTCGGGGTGCGCATCCACGATCCCGAGCACCCGCACTGGCAGGACGACATCGACATCCTGATCGGCGGCGCGGGCGACCGTATCGCCCACCTGACCATTCCCAAGCCGACCTCCGCGGACCAGGTCTTGCGCGTGGTCGAGGCCCTGCAGGCGCGGGTCGCCCGACTGGGCCTGGCGCGGACCATCCCGGTTCACGTCCTGGTCGAGACCCACGGCGCCCTGCGCCAGATCTGGGAGATCGCCACCGCACCGTGGCTGCGGGTGATCGATTTCGGCCTGATGGACTTCATCAGCGGCCATCACGGGGCGATCCCGGCGGCGGCGATGCGCAGCCCGGGGCAGTTCGAGCACCACCTGCTGGTGCGCGCCAAGAGCGAACTGGTCGCCGCCGCGCTGGCCAACGGCCTGGTGCCGGCACACAATGTCTCGCTCGACCTGAAAAACGTCGAGGCGACCTTCGCCGACGCCCGCCGCGCGCGGACCGAGTTCGGCTTCCTGCGCATGTGGAGCATCTATCCGGCGCAGATCATGCCGATCGTCGAGGCCATGCGCCCCGATTTCGGCGAAGTGCAGGATGCCGCCGCCATCCTGCTGGCGGCCCAGGAGCAGGCCTGGGGGGCGATCCAGTACCGCGGCGAGCTGCACGACCGCGCCACCTACCGCTACTTCTGGGAGCTGCTGCGCCAGGCCCGGGTCACCGGGGTCGAGATCCCGCCGGCCGCTTGCGACGCCTTTTTCTCCGGCGAGGAGTGAGGGCCTGAGAAGAAATCGCTGCGATCGAAACGCGCAGTAGATTTCCTCTCAAGCCCTGGACCCGGGCCGCGCCTCAGCCCCCCTGCTCCCCTGCCGGCAACCCGGCCAGAAACGCGGCCAGCGGCGCGGCGACCCGTTCGGGATGGTCGAGATGCAGGTGATGCCCGCCGGGCAGCACCTGGTGGGTCAGGTCGGCCACGCAACGGCAGCGTTCGGCAAACCCCGGCCGCGCCGCGACATGGGCGTCGGCACCGGTCAGTAGCAGCGTCGGGCAGGCGATCCGGGCCAGGAACGCCCGCACCTGCTCCTCGGTCAGGTAGCTCGGCGAGCGGTAGCGCAGGCGGGGGTCGCTGCGCCAGACCAGCGCGTCGCCGTCGGCCTGCAGCGCCCGCTGGACCAGCAGCGCGGCCGCCTGTGGCGACAGGTCGCCGACCCGCGCGCGCGCCGCCGCTGCCGCCGCCAGGTCGGCATAGCGGCGCGGCGGCCGGCGGCCGTGGCCGGCCATCTGCCGGATCGAGTCGGCCAGGCGGCCGGGCTCCTCCTCCGGCTGGCCGCTCAACGGGCCGATACCTTCGATCAGGGCCAGGCCGGCGATCCGCTGCGGTGCGATGGCGGCGACAAAACAGCCGATGCCGGTGCCCAGCGAGTGGCCGAGCAGCGCGAACCGGGACCAGCCCAGGGCATCGGCCGCGGCCAGCACGTCGGGGACGAAATCGACGAAATGGTAGGGCACGCCCGGAGGGCGGTGATCGGAGTGCCCGTGTCCCGTCAGGTCGAGGGCGACCAGGTCGCAGTCGGCCAGGTGCGGCGCGAGGCCAGTGAAGCTGGCCGCGTTGTCGAGCCAGCCGTGCAGCGCCAGGACCCGGCGTGGCGCCCCCGGGCGCCAGCGCAGCGCGGCCAGGCGCAGGGCCGGCGTCACCAGTTCGAGTTCGGTCGCGTGGGCGCTCGCCGGTGCCGCCACGATCAGATCGTCCACGGGCTGCCGGCGACGGAAAGCACCGCCGGATCGCCCGGAATTAGTGGAGCTGTGGCTGCAGGCCCGATCATACCGTCTGCCGGCGCCAGGCCAGGCTCGTGCGTGCGCCGTCTCATACCAGCCACCCTGCCGTCGGTTGTCACCGGCACGAGTATAGAGACGATCAGAGCGGACGACTTCGAGCGGCGCAACTGACCGCCGCGCTGACGGAACGGGTTCAGCGCCGTGGCAGCGGCCGCATTCGGAGGTCAGCCCTGGATATAGGAGACTTCGCTTCCGCCCGGCCCCGGGACGGTACCCAGCACCTGGTGATGGGTGCTGCGTGCCCAGCTGCCAAGGTCGTCGGCAAAGCCGCTGCAGTCGCTGAGCAGCTTGAGCACCTCCCCGGCCGCCATGGCGTGCAGCGCCTTCTCGGCCTCGACCACCGGGGCCGGACACGGCCGCCCGCGCATGTCGAGCACGGTCGTCGCCGACCACGGGTCGCCGTTGCGCACGTAATAGGCCTTGCCGCCATCGGCGTGGTCGCTAACCTCAATCAGTTCGCGGCCGGTCTGCCGCGCCCACGACTGCAGGTCGGACTGGGTCCCGGGGCAGTCGGAGATCAGCAGCAGCACCTGGCCTCGCGCCAGCTGCGCCACCAGGCGCTTGGCTTCGAGCACCGGACCCGGGCAACTGCGGCCGCGGGCATCGAGGGTCTGATCGGGCTGGATGCGGGTGGGCTGGGACATGGATCGGCTCCTCGAACTGCACTCCGGACGTGGTCATCCTAGGAGCAGCCAGGCGCCGGCGGGAAAGATTGTTTGGCTATATCCTTATGCTGCCATCGCCTGCGGCTGGCCCGGAGCCGGACGCAGGACGGTGCCATGCGGCCCCGCCCAATCGACACTTGATGAGGACCGATCCGGCACTACTGCGCACCGATTTCAGGTGCTATAGTTTCCATGGGAATCAAGCCTCAGGGAAACAAAGATGACAACAAAGCTGCTCTGTTGCCTCGTGCTGGTGCTGGCCGCCTGGAATGTGGCCGCACAGACCACGCCGACCCAGCAGGGGCCGGCGGCCAGCGAGCCGATGGTCTCGGCCATCGTCCCTGGCAACGGCATGACCATGGACCAGGTGATGCAGCGCTTCGGCGAACCGAAGGAGCGGGTCGGGGCGGTCGGCGACCCGCCGATCTCGCGCTGGGTCTACGGCAGCTACACCGTCTATTTCGAGCACGATCTCGTCCTGCACAGCGTCATCCATCGCTGACCGAACCACCGCGCCCGTCGCCAGCGACGGGCGCGACCTTCACCGCCCGGACACCATGCGCGAAACCACCGCGCCGACCCTGCTGCCCGAGTGGGCACCGCAGGCCGGCGTCCTCCTTGCCTGGCCCCATGCCGACAGCGACTGGGGACCGCACCTGGACGCCATCGAGGCCGAATACGTCGCCTTGGCCGCCGCCATCACCCGTTTCGAGGTGCTGGTGATCGCCTGCCAGGACGCGGTCCACCGCACGGCGGTCCGCGACCTGCTGCAGACGGCCGGGCTGCCGGCCGCGCGCCTGCACCTGCACGTGGTCCCATGCGACCACACCTGGGTGCGCGACTACGGACCGCTGGCCGTCGGCACGGCGGCTGCGGTCGAACTGACCGCCTTTGCCTTCAACGCCTGGGGCGGCAAGTACCGCTGCGTCCACGACGCCGAATTCAGCGCCAGGCTGCACGCCCTCGGGGCCTTCGGCGACGCGCCGCTGCGCCGCGAGCCGCTGGTGGTCGAGGGTGGCGCCCTGGAGAGTGACGGCAACGGCACGCTGCTGACCACGGCCGGCTGTCTCGACCGGCCGAGCCGCAATCCCGGCCTCGACCGGACCCAACTCGCGGCCCGCCTCGGGCCGGTGCTCGGCGTCGACCGGGTGCTCTGGCTCGAGGTCGAACCGCTGCCCGGCGACGACACCGACGGCCATGTCGACACCCTGGTCAGGTTCTGCGATCCGGGCACCCTCGCCCACGTCACCTGCGCCGACCCGGCCGACCCGGCGCACACTTCACTGGCCGGCCTGGAACGGCAGTTGCGCGCCCTGCGCCGGCGCGATGGCACGCCCTACCGGCTGCTGCCACTGCCGCTGCCGGCGCCGTGCCACGCCAGCGACGGCCGGCGCCTGCCGGCGACCCATGCCAACTTCCTGATCATCAACGGCGCCGTGCTGGTGCCCTGTTACGGCGATCCGGCGGATGCCGTCGCCATGGAGCGATTGGGCGCCGTCTTTCCCGGGCGCGAAGTGATCGGCATCCCGGCCCGCACCCTGATCGAGGAGAACGGCAGCCTGCACTGCGCAACCATGCAGCTACCCGCCGGCCTGGCGCTGGCCGGGTGAGCCGGCGGCCGCGGCGGTGCTAATGTACTGCTTCACTCTTGGAGGCACCTTCAGCGAGTTGCTGGCCGGTCAGCTGCAAGGCGCGCTTGCGCAGGAATGGCCGGGTCCTTTCAAGCAAGCGCAACGCCGCAGATGGCCGGCCAGCAGCGCGCCCGAAGGGAGCCCCCCGAAAGCACCATGACCGCGTTGCGGTGCTGGACAAGGACCGGGCCATGGCCGGCGCACCGCGCCTTGTCCTGGCACTTTCGGGGGGCTCTGAATGTACCTCCAAGAGTGAAGCAGTACACTAGATCAAAGAGCGCCGTGCCGGGCACAGCACGGCGCTTTCCCGGAAACAGGCGCCAGTGGGAACGCAACCCGGCATGGAACCCGCAGCACTCCACGACGGCGAGGCCAGCGAACCGGACGCCCTCCAGGAGCAGCGCCTCGACGCCGTCGCCGGCCGCCTCCTCGACTGCGGCGCGACAAGCGTCCTCGACCTCGGTTGCGGCTCCGGGGAACTGGTCGCGCGGCTGGCGGCGGAGGCGCGCTTCGAGCGCATCGTCGGCGTCGACCGCTCGCCCTCGATCCTGGCCACGGCGCGCGAACGGCTCGGTCCGGTGGTGGACGGCACGCGGGTGCGGCTGCTCTGCGCCTCGTTTGCCGAGGCGGACGAGCGCCTGGCCGGTTTCGACGCTGCGGCGCTGGTCGAGACCCTCGAGCATGTCGATCCCGGTCGCCTGGCCCTGGTGGAGCGCGCGGTGTTCGCCGGCTACCGGCCGCGGACGGTGATCGTCACCACCCCGAACCGGGAGTACAACCCGCGCTACGGCCTGGCCGCCGGCGCCATGCGCCATCCCGACCACCGCTTCGAATGGGACCGCGCCCGGTTCGGCCGCTGGGCGCGGGGGGTGGGGGCGCGCAACGGCTACGCGGTGACGTTCGCCGGCATCGGCGCGGCCGACGAGAGTTACGGTTGTCCGACCCAGATGGCGCTCTTCCGGCAACGGTCCTGAGGGCGCCTCGCTCAGGCTGACTGGACCGACGGCGCCGGCAGCACGCCGCCGACCAGGAACAGCGCCAGCGGAAAGTCGACCGTCCCCTGCGCCTTGCCGTAGAAGGCGACCCGGTCCGCCCGGGTCTCGCACAGCCACGCCTCCTGCCAGGCCGGCCGCGGCCGGGTGAACGCCCGCGCACCGTACAGGGCGATGTTGCTGCCGCGCTCGGGGTCCCGGGCCGACAGGTAAGCAAAGGCCTCGATACCCGCCGCGCGCATCTGTTGGCCGAGCTGCTGGGTGGCGCCGTGGTCGTCCGGGGCGGTGAGCGCGTCGGCGTAGGCGGCAAACGGCGGCTCGTCCAGCCGCAGGCCGCGGGCGACGCGGAACTTGGCGCCGAAGGCGGTGTGCTCGGTCGTCAGATGGCCGCTCGGCGGCGGCCGCACCATGCCGCTCCAGAACACCAAGCGGTAGTAGGCCGTCTCGGCCAGCGCCGTGCGCCGTCGGCTTGACCCGTAGAACAGCCCCGGCTCGTGGCGTGCGCCGAAGCGCGAGCCGTGCCGGAGCGGCGGGTAGCGGAACGGGCTCGCCAGCAGGTAGTGCAGCCCGGCGGCCTCCGGCGGCAGGCGCGGCTTGCTCGCCTCCAGCAGCTCCTCCAGCAGCGCCTGCTCGGCCAGGCTGTCGACCAGGGCGTTGGTGGCGACCTGCTCCTGGCTCTCGACCAGGCGCACCAGTTCGCCCGCCAGCGGGCCCGGCACCACCGCGTCCTTGCAGCGCGACCAGATGTCCATCAAACCTTGCCGCGAATCGCGTCCAGGTACTCGACCACGTGGACCAGCCCGGCGACCGAGCGCACCTGCTCGGCCGGGATGCCGCCCGTGTGGCGGTTGTCGGTGTGCATCCAGTGCTTGAGGTCCTCCCCCCGCCCGCCGACCAGGGCGTGCAGGCTGCGGTAGGCGCGGATCAGCAGCAGCGCCAGCTCGCCCGCCTTGCTGGCCGGGTCGAGCTGGCTGCGGCGGAAGAAGGTGCGGTCGCGGCCGATCACCGCACCGAGGTCGTCGCGGGTCAGCCCGAGCGCCTTGCCGGCATTCAGGAAGGCCTTGGTCAGCGTGGAGTTGGCGTCGGGGCGGGTGATCGGTTGGGTCTTCATCCTCTCAACCTGGATAAATGGGGCATATGCACTTTATAGGAGTGATATGCTGCATATGCAACAAATTGGTGGCGAGTTGACCGGCCTTGCCTGGGGGGAGGCGAGGCCGCTGACACGCCGGAGGCGGTGGCTGCCGTCATGGACGCAAGGCCACCGGATACGGGCAACGAGATCGTGCCTACCGCGGCACTAAAGACCCAATGGCCGTCACTCCCAGCCTGGACTCGGGCGTACTCAGAACATGCCGGCAAGTTTGTGCGACACTGGCGCCCAAGTTGAACGGGGGACAGGGCTCTCGTGACTCCAGAACAAGAAGCCCGTTTGGGGACGGACCTTGAAGTTACGCGGTCGGACGACATCCGGCCGCCGCCGCGCCTGTTGCGGGCAACCATTCCGCGCAAGGTGCTGGAACGATCCCAGCTCTCCGGCCGCCCGGCCAGCAACCCACGACGTTCGCTGCACGATCTGGAGGGCCGCGGCCCAGCTCAAGCCGAACCGCAGCCCGGACACCCGCGCCGTGCTGAATTGATCCCACCCGCGACCGATTGACAGGAACCACCCATGGCCAGAGGCAAGGTCAAGAACAACGGCGGCAACCTCGGTTTCGAAGCCGAGCTGTTCAAGGCCGCCGACAAGCTGCGCGGCAACATGGAGCCCAGCGACTACAAGCACGTCGCGCTGGGGCTGATCTTCCTCAAGTACATCTCCGACGCCTTCGAGGCGCGCCACGCCGAACTGCTGGCCGACGACCCGCAGGCGGCGGAGGACAAGGATGAGTACCTGGCCGACAACGTCTTCTGGGTGCCGAAAGACGCCCGCTGGTCGCACCTCAAGGCCCACGCCAAACGCCCCGAAATCGGCACCCTGATCGATGACGCCATGCGCGCCATCGAAAAGGACAACGACTCCCTCAAGGGCGTGCTGCCCAAGGACTACGCCCGCCCGGCGCTGAACAAGGTGATGCTGGGCGAGCTGATCGACCTGATCTCAGGTATCGCTTTACGCTCCCCTCTCCCCCCGGTAGAGGGGCCGGGGGTGAGGGCCGGGGGCGAGGGAAAGTCCTACGACATCCTCGGCCGCGTCTACGAATACTTCCTCAGCCAGTTCGCCGGCGCCGAAGGCAAGCGTGGCGGCGAGTTCTACACCCCGCGCTCGGTAGTGCAGGTGCTGGTGCAGATGCTCGAACCCTACCAGGGGCGCATCTACGACCCCTGCTGCGGCTCCGGCGGCATGTTCGTGCAGAGCGAAAAGTTCGTGCTGGAACACGGCGGGCGCATCGGCGACATCGCCATCTACGGCCAGGAGAGCAACTACACCACCTGGCGCCTGGCCAAGATGAACCTGGCCGTACGCGGCATCGACTCCGAGATCCGCTGGAACAACGAAGGCAGCTTCCACAAGGACGAGCTGCGCGACCTCAAGTTCGACCACGTCCTCGCCAATCCGCCGTTCAACATCTCCGACTGGGGCGGCGACCGCCTGCGCGAAGACCCGCGCTGGCAGTTCGGCGCGCCGCCGGTGGGCAACGCCAACTACGCCTGGCTGCAACACATCCACTGGCACCTCGCCCCCTACGGCACCGCCGGCGTGGTGCTGGCCAACGGCTCCATGAGTTCCAACCAGAGCGGCGAGGGCGACATCCGCAAGGCCATGGTCGAGGCCGACGCCGTCGACTGCATGGTGGCCCTGCCCGGTCAGTTGTTCTATTCAACGCAGATCCCCGCCTGCCTCTGGTTCCTCGCCCGCGACAAGTCCAACGGCCGGCGCGGCAACGCCACCCTGCGCGACCGGCGCGGCGAAGTGCTGTTCATCGACGCCCGCAACATGGGCACGCTGGTCGACCGCACCCGCCGTGAACTGACTGACGAAGACATCCAGATGATCGCCGACACCTACCATGCCTGGCGCAGTTCACTCCCCTCTCCCGCGGGGAGAGGGGCCGGGGGTGAGGGGGCATATCAAGACATCCCAGGCTTCTGCAAAAGCGCGACCCTGGAAGAGATCCGCAAGCACGATTATGTGCTCACTCCCGGCCGCTATGTCGGTGCGGAGGCTGCCGAGGACGATGGCGAAGCATTCGCCGACAAGATGCAGCGGCTCAGCGCCAAGTGGCGTGAGCAGCAGGCGGAAGCGGCGCGGCTGGATATGGCGATTGAGGCTAACCTGAGAAAGCTTGGTTATGGGGAGTGAGTTATGGAAACGGCTGCGGCTCGGTGATTTTGTGACACTTCAGCGGGGACATGATCTTCCAGAAGAGAAGCGGCGGGCAGGCAACGTACCAATACTTGGGTCCTTCGGGATCACCGGATGGCATGATGAATTGAAAGCACCCGGCCCAGGCGTAACGGTCGGGAGAAGTGGTGCATCGTTTGGTGTGGTCAGCTACACAGAAGCTGACTACTGGCCACTCAATACAGCTTTGTACGTAATCAATTTTCATGGTAATGACGAGCGCTTTGCGTACTACTTCTTGAAAAGTTTTGATTTCTCTGGCTACAATTCTGGCAGTGCGCAGCCGTCGCTCAATCGCAACTTCATTCATCCGGTTGCAGTAGATGTGCCGCCACTCTTCGAACAACGCGCCATCGCCCACATCCTCGGCACGCTGGACGACAAGATCGAACTCAACCGCCGCCGCAATCAGACCCTGGAGGCCATAGCCCGCGCCCTGTTCAAGGACTGGTTCGTCGACTTCGGTCCCGTCCGCGCCAAACTCGAAGGCCGTGAACCCTATCTCCCTCCCGACCTCTGGCGCCTTTTTCCAGGCCGTTTCGATGACGACGGCAAGCCGGAGGGGTGGACTACAGGAACACTTGGCGATGTCGCGACTCATCTCAGACGTGGAATTCGTCCCGAACAGATCGTACCGGAAACTCCCTACATTGCCCTTGAGCACATGCCAAGGCGATGCATAGCGCTTTCTGACTGGGGCATTGCGGATGGGCTGGAAAGCAATAAGTACCAATTTTCTAGAGGCGAGATCCTCTTTGGGAAGCTGCGTCCTTACTTCCACAAGGTGGGCGTGGCCCCCGTTGATGGCGTTTGCTCGACCGACATTGTCGTCATTACGCCGAAGTCACCTGATTGGTTCGGCTTCACTCTTGAGCATGTATCCAGCTTAGAGTTCGTTGAGTATACAAACGCCGGCTCTACTGGCACCAAGATGCCGAGAACAAGCTGGAATCACATGGCGCGTTACGAGGTCGTCGTTCCGCCACATCCGCTCGCCGTGGCTTTCAGCGAGCAGGTACAGCCACTCGTCGACAGCATCCTTAATGCGACCCACGAGTCCAAGTCTCTCGCCCATCTCCGCGACACCCTGCTGCCCAAGCTGATCTCTGGTGATCTGCGCATCCAGGATATTGAACGATTTTTTTAAGAGAAGAGGCATGACTCGACCCACTATATGCGGTAACTGGGACGAGGCAAAAATTATATGAGCAACGTCAATATTAAACGCGCAGTTGAAAACATCCGAGCGAGCACAACGGTCTACACGCCCGTCGTCGAAGTGATTGTCAACGCGATCCAGGCCATCGACGAAACGGGCCGGAGGGATGGAAAGGTTTTGGTTCGCACGCAGCGGGACAGTCAGGTCGAGCTCGATGGCAACCTGCCGGATGTTACGGGCTTCGATATCGAGGATAACGGAGTCGGCTTCACCGACACGCATCGCGACTCATTCGACACACTGTACACCGACCTCAAGATAACTGAAGGTGGCAAGGGATTCGGCCGGTTCACGGCACTAAAGTACTTTGAGGACGTGCGCGTCAAAAGCGTCTACCAGGACGGCGCTGACTTTAAGGCGCGCAGCTTCTCGATGGGCAAGGGGCACGAGATCATCGTCCTAGAGAAAGTGGAAAGGAGCGACAGGCAGTACACCGGCACAGTGTTCACACTGGCGTCCCTAAAGACCGGGCGCGCCTTCGACAAGAAGCTTTCGACAATAGCCAGGAACCTCGTTGAGCGGCTGCTACCATATTTCATCACACAGGATTATGTCTGCCCGGACATCGTGCTTTCGGAACTGGACGGAGGCGGTGCGATCCGCCTGAACGATTTCGTGAGCAATGAGCTATCTGCCGTGATCCGTGAAATCGGCATAGGTCGAAAGACGTTCACGCTTAAAGCTATCGAGATGGAAGAAGAGTTCCTGGTCCGAGTATTCAAGTTTTATTATCCACGCAACCAGAAAAGTCGGATCAGTCTCGTCGCGCACAAGCGAGAAGTCTCTGGGTCCGCGATCCACAAGTACATCCCTGAGTTCGTGGACGAGTTCTTCGAGAAGGACCGGAATGGTGAAATCGATAGTGCGCGTAACTACATCGTCAAAGCCTACGTATTCAGCGCTTACCTTGATCGCAATGTCTCGCTGGAGCGCGGCGGATTTGAATTCTCGATAGAGAATGATCTTTTTCTTGGAATAGGGCAGACGCAGATCGAACAAGACACCGCGACTATTGCTCGCGAAGCGATGGGCGCCGATATCACATTGCGGCAGGAAAAGAAGAAGGAGCGTGTGCAATCCTATGTAGACGAGGAAGCACCGTGGCATAAAGAAATCCTGGCGGAAATCGATCTGAGCGGCATGCCCTATAGCCCTAGCAACGAGGAGATTGAAACACGGTTGCAGAAGGAAAAGTTTGCTCAGGAGATCGTGATCAAGCGCGACGTGGCAAAACTCATGGCTGAGACTAGCTTCCATAACGTAAAGGACAGCGTGGCCGAGATTGTCAATAGGATCTCAGGCACGAGTAAGAACGACCTTATCCACTACATAGCACTGCGCCGGAAGATCCTCGACATCTTCGGCAAGAGCCTCGAAACGGATGAGTCGGGCACCTACTCTTCCGAAGGAGTGGTCCACGACATCATTTTCCCACGAAAGGGCGATACGGATATTACGTCCTTCCACGATCACAATCTTTGGATCGTGGATGAGCGACTCAATTTCACCACCTACGTCTCGTCTGACGTTCCTCTCAATGGCGGAAACACCGAGCGTCCTGACTTGCTCGTATATAACAAGCGGGTCTTGTTCAGGGCCGACAACGAAGCCAGCAACCCGATCACGATTTTCGAGTTCAAGAAGCCGCAGCGTGACGACTTCGTCAATCCATCATCCCGCGAGGACCCAGTCCAGCAAATCGTGCGTTACGTGAATGATATCCGCGACGGTAAATACAAGACCCCCGAGGGCCGTAAGATGTTGGTTGCCGAAAATACTCCATTTTACGGCTATGTCGTTTGCGATCTGACGCCCAAGGTCGAAACTTGGCTTGAACGCGAGAAGAATTTCACGCCCATGCCAGACCGGCTCGGCTGGTTCCAGTGGATGGGCAACATTAGTCTCTATGTCGAGGTCATAAGCTGGGACAAGGTTCTAAAAGACGCGAAGATGCGAAACAAGGTGTTCTTCCACAAACTTGGAATTTAGACTGCTTCGTGATGGCTGGGACAACCTGCATTTCTATCAACCCCGAGATGCTGTTTCGGGCACGCGAGTGCTCCGGGATGGATACGCTCGCGCCGGTCGGACGCTCTCAGCTTCCGGCGGGGTAGGCCAAACGATGAACCCACCCCACCACCTCCTCTGTACCCTCAAGCCAGCAGTCGTTGGGCGCCTGTGGCTGCAACAGGTCAAGGAGCCGTAGCCAATGGCCTTCCTCTCCGAAGCCCAGCTGGAAAGCGCGCTGCTGGAGCAGCTTGCCGGCCTGGGCTACGCCTGTGCGTCTGATGACCTCATCGGCCCCGACGGCAGACACCCGGAGCGGGAGGCCTACGACGAGGTGGTGCTCCGGGGGCGGCTGGAGGCTGCCGTGGCGCGCCTGAACCCGACCCTTCCGCTCGAGGCGCAGGCCGATGCCGTCCGCCGTCTGACCCAGTCGGAGCTGCCCAACCTGCTGGAAGAGAACCGCCGGATCCATCGTCTGCTGACCGAAGGGGCGGACGTGGAGTATTACGCCGAGGACGGCACGCTGACGGCGGACAAGGTGCGACTGATCGACTTCGGCACCCCGGCCAACAACGACTGGCTGGCGGTGCAGCAGTTCACCGTGGTGGCCGGCCCGTACCGGCGGCGTCCGGACGTGGTGCTGTTCGTCAACGGCCTGCCGCTGGCGGTGGTGGAGCTGAAGGCCCCCGGCGGCGAGGGCGCGACCCTGGCGGGCGCCTTCAACCAGTTACAGACCTACAAGCAGCAGATCCCGGCGCTGTTCCACAGCAATGCCCTGCTGGTGACCTCGGACGGCCTCTCGGCGCGGGTCGGTTCGCTGTCGGCCGACCCGGAACGCTTCATGCCCTGGCGCACCATCGACGGCAAGCGGATCGAGCCCAAGGGGACGCCGGAGCTGGCGACCCTGATCGAGGGGGTGTTCGAGCCGGCGCGCCTGCTCGACCTGCTGCGCCATTTCACCGTGTTCGGCGAGCGTGGCGACGGCCTGATCAAGATCGTTGCCGGTTACCACCAGTTCCACGCCGTCAGGAAGGCCGTGGCCTCGACCCTGCGCGCCAGCCGTCCGAACTGGCAGGCCGAGGATCCCGCGGAGTACGGATTGCCGAGCGTCGACCGCCAACCGCCGGGGGATCGCAAGGCCGGCGTGATCTGGCACACGCAGGGTTCGGGCAAGAGCCTGCTGATGGCGTTTTATGCGGGGCTGCTGGTGTTCGATCCGCGCATGGCCAACCCGACCCTGGTGGTGCTGACCGACCGCAACGACCTGGACGACCAGCTGTTCGCCACTTTCGCCATGTGCAAGGATCTGATCCGTCAGACGCCGGTGCAGGCCGAGGGCCGCGAACACCTGCGCACGCTGCTCAATTGCGCGTCCGGTGGGGTGATCTTCACGACCATCCAGAAGTTCGCGCCGGCTTCCCTCACCCCCGGCCCCTCTCCCGCGGGGAGAGGGGAGCAAGGCATGCTGACCGACCGCTCCAACGTGGTGGTCATCGCCGACGAGGCGCACCGCAGCCAGTACGGCTTCAAGGCGAAAGTGGCCGGCAAGACCGGCGAGATCGGCTACGGTTTCGCCAAGTACCTGCGTGATGCCCTGCCCAACGCCTCGTTCATCGGTTTCACCGGCACGCCGATCGAGGCCACCGACGTCAACACCCCGGCGGTGTTCGGCCACTACATCGACATCTACGACATCAGCCGTGCGGTCGAGGACGGCGCCACGGTGCCCATCTACTACGAATCGCGGCTGGCGCGGATCGAGCTGGACGAGGACGAAAAGCCGCGCATCGACGCCGAGATCGAGGCCCTGCTGGAGGACGAGGACGAACCGAGCGCGGAGCGCGCCAAGCAGAAGTGGTCCACGGTGGAGGCGCTGGTGGGCAGCGACAAGCGCCTGGCGCTGGTGGCGCAGGATCTGGTGCAGCACTTCGAGGACCGGGTCGCGGCCCTCCACGGCAAGGCGATGGTGGTCTGCATGAGCCGGCGCATCTGCGTGTGGCTCTACGACGAGATCGTCAGGCTGCGCCCGGACTGGCACAGCGACGACGACCTCGCCGGCAGCATCAAGATCGTGATGACGGGCGCGGCGTCCGATCCGCCCGAATGGCAGCAGCACATCGGCAACAAGGCCCGGCGCGACCTGCTCGGCAAGCGTGCCCGCGATGCGCAGGACCCGTTGCGGCTGGTGCTCGTCCGCGATATGTGGCTGACCGGTTTCGATGCGCCCAGCATGCACACCATGTACATCGACAAGCCGATGCGCGGCCACGGCCTGATGCAGGCCATCGCCCGCGTCAACCGGGTGTTCCGCGACAAGCCGGCCGGCTTGATCGTGGATTACATCGGCATCGCCCAGAACCTGAAATCCGCACTGGCCCAGTACTCCAAGCCCGACCAGGACAAGACCGGCATCGACGAAGCCGAGGCCGTTGCGGTGCTGCTGGAGAAGTACGAGATCGTCCGCGACATGTTCGCCGCACAGGGAAGTGCCAGTATCGCGGGAGGCAGGATGCCGGGAGCGACCCATGGCTTCGATTACCGTACCGGCCTCGGCGGCACGCCCGGAGAACGGCTGGCGATGATGGCCGGCGCCATCGAATGGATTCTCGACAAGCAGCAGCAATGGGCCGCGGCGGAAAAGACACCCGAGGCGAAGAAACAGGCGCAGCGGCGCTTCGCCGACGGGGTGCTGGCGCTGTCCAAGGCGTTCGCGCTGGCGGCAAGCTCGGACGAGGCGCGCGGCATCCGCGAGGAAGTCGGCTTCTTCCAGGCCATCCGTGCCGCACTGGTCAAGACCGGCGCGGTGGGCGGCGGTGCGCGCCAGGACCGGGAACTGGCGATCCAGCAGATCGTCAGCCGCGCGGTGGTCTCCACCGAGATCGTCGACATCCTCGCCGCGGCTGGCATCCAGAGCCCCGATATCTCCATCCTGTCGGACGAGTTCCTGCTCGAAGTGCAGCAGATGAAAACAAAGAACCTGGCACTGGAGGCATTGCGCAAGCTGCTGGGCGACAGCATCCGCTCGCGCACCCGCAGCAACGTCGTCGAAACCCGCGCCTTCACCGAACGGCTGGAAGACGCCATCGCCCGCTATCACGCCAACGCCATCACCACGGCCGAGGTGCTGCAGGAGCTGATCCGGCTGGCGCAGGACATCCGCGCCGCGCGCAGACGCGGCGAGGAGCAGGGGCTGTCCGATGAAGAGATCGCCTTTTACGACGCGCTGGCGGAAAACGAATCCGCCGTCGAGGTGATGGGCGACGACAAGCTGCGCGTGATCGCCCACGAGTTGCTGGTCAGCCTGCGCGAAAACGTGGCGGTCGACTGGGCCCACCGTGAATCCGCCCGGGCGCGGCTGCGCGTCCTGGTCAAGCGCATCCTGCGCAAATACGGCTACCCGCCCGATCTGCAGGATGCCGCGGTGCAGACCGTTCTGCAGCAGGCCGAGGTGCTTTCAGCGGCGTGGCAGCCTGGGTATGCGCGCGCATGAGTCTGACGGGAGGTAGGGCATGAGCAACACGGGATGGATGGTGCGTGCAGGCCGGAACGCGCAATTTCTCGACGAGTTTCTGGAACTGGGCGTGGTCGGGATCGGTTGGCGCGACATCGGCGACCTGTCAGATTTCTGCACCCAGAAAGCGGTCCTGCAAGCCGTCCGTACGACCTGGCCTGACTGGAAGCCCGGCAAGCAGGCCATGTCCGCCAGCCAGCTGTACCGCTTCGCCAGTGAAATGTCGGTCAAGGACAAGATCCTGACCTACGATCCCCACCGGCGGATCTACCACCTGGGGTCGATCGCCGGCGACTACCGCCACGCACCCGGTACGGTCGAGGGTAATCCGCATCTGCGGTCCGTGACCTGGGAGGCCGAGATTGAACGTGACCGGTTGTCGGTGAGTGCCAAGAACAGCCTCGGTGCCATCTCTACCCTGTTCCGCGTGCCTGAGGTGGTGATGATGGAGATCGAGGCGATCCTCTCCGGAAAAACCGCATATGTCACACCGAGTGTTGAAGAGGGTGCCGGTGACGATGCCGATCTGCTCGAGGATGTCGAGGCCCGGGCGCTTGAATTCATCAAGGACCGTGTCTCGCGACTCGATTGGGATGAGATGCAGGAACTGGTTGCTGGCCTGCTCAGGGCCATGGGCTACAAGACCAAGGTCTCCCCGTTGGGTCCGGACCGTGGCAAGGACATCGTCGCCTCGCCTGATGGGTTCGGCTTCGAGAGTCCGCGCATCGTGGTTGAGGTCAAGCACCGCGGTGGCGCGATGGGCGCGGCGGCCATTCGCAGCTTCCTGGGTGGCCGGCACCCGGACGACAAGGGCCTTTATGTCAGCACCGGAGGCTTCAGCAAGGATGCCTATTATGAGGCCGAACGCGCCAGCATCCCGATGACGCTAATGACTCTCGACGACCTGGTCGAGGCGCTGATCGCCAACTACGAAAACATCGATATCGAGGCGCAGCGGCTGGTGCCGTTGAAGCGGGTCTACTGGCCCGTGTAGAGGAGAAGGGGGCATATCCCGGGTTTACCCTCATTTATCGGCGACGTACCCCAACTCCCTTGCGCATGAGAAAGAACGCCGACGTTGAAGGATGGGAGTAATCCCGCTCCAAAGTCCAGATCGATGCAGCGTTTATCCATACCCACTTCTTCTCCCGCAAAGACATCGACGCTTGCCTCATCTTCGATTCTTATACTTTTACCGATCACCCACGCGCAGAATCGCCCAGCGAGCTATTCCAAGACTTTCAGGAACTATATAAGCGGGAAGAGTGATTCAGGTTATGGTCTGGGGCCGAAGATTTTCTTGAAGACGGTATGTTTAGCCTCCAACCATGTATCCGTTAGATCGTCGTTTCTTTCGAGTGCCGCATAGATTTCGACAATCAACTCCCTATCCACCCCCACCATCTTCGCCGTCAGCATCTTCTTCAGCAGTTCATGGCCATACCAGACGGGTATCTCGAACGATTTGGCGAGTAGGTGCATGCCGATATCATCGGTGACCACGATGGCGGGCCGCACCTGACCAAAGGCGAGGCAAAAGCAGTCGGTGGGTGAGGGGGGTGAACGGTGGTGGGTGTGTAGTTCGCCGCGTTTTCCAGCACGTGGGCGCGTAGCACGCTGCTCATGGCATCGATTTGCGCCTTCTCGTCTTTGCTCAGCCTGACTCGTTTGGCCAAGCGTTCTTCAGCAAGTGACTTGTCGTCAAACCAGGGGTAGTGAAACTGTAATCGTGTACTTCGGTGGACTTCGTCCTCGACCGCTTTGAGGACGGTGAGTTGATACCCTTTCTGCCCGAACGGCACCCCGAGCAGGGGCTTGATGCGTTTGGCCAACCGCAGATAGGCGTTGGTATCCAGCAGCACCAGCGTCAAAGACGCAGTTCCTCGTAGATGGCCCTGGCGTCATGGATGGAGGTGTCGAGTATCTGTTGCAGATAGGCTGGGCCGGTCTCCTTTTCGCGAAACATCCGTTTAACGGCCTGGAAAAAATCAGATTGGAACAGATGCTCGCTATCCGCCAAGTAGCGCGACGGTGAGGGTGGCACGGGGCGGAACAGGGTTTCGCTGATCAATGGCCCGGCATGGCTGTTGCGGGTGGCATGGATGCTTTCTTCCCGAACCGGCAGCGAAGGTAAACCGGCGTTCCTGGCGTACTGTTTTACCTGCTGGAATACCGTGTTCAGGGAAATATGGTGTTGTTGCGCATGGTTTTGGAAGTTGGCGATTACCGCATCTTCAACTCCCAACCTGAGCGCTTCCTGATAGGCATCCTCGGCACATGCCTTGGGGAATAACAGCGCCCCGGCGAAGGCATCGGCGTAGTCTTCCCCCTCGTCACTGCTGGCAAGATCCGGCGTGTAGACGTGGGCCAGTTCATGGGCCATCCAGAACTTGAAGTCCTCGATGCGCGTGTCGAGATTGAGAAAGATGAAGGTGACATCTTCCTTCGGCAGGCGAATGTGCAGGGCGTTTTCATGTCGCTGCTTTGTTCCCCACAGCACGGGGACCAAGACGGCGCCGCAGTTTTTGAACTCGCCGATAAGGTATTCGTATCCCAATACCGCCTGTTCGCCGATGCCCAGGCGTTCCCGGGTCTGCGCAACGGCAAGCTGGAGCTTGTTGTATTCAATGGACGGGGAGGTGATCAGGGTGCGCAGGACCTGCTGTTCGGCCAGGTAGGGCACCAGCGGCTTCAGCAATTCCCCGATGCCCCTGGCCTTGTCAATATGGGCAGCTGTCGTTTTGGCGTTGCCTTTTTTCCGAAAAGCGATCACCGGCCGGCCCGTGTCTTCGGAGTGAACCAGTTGCTCAAAGGACAGTTTCAGTGTGCCGGCAAGCTTCAGGAGGGTGGCGGGACGGGGAAAGTCCTTGCCTTGCAGCCAGTTGGTCACGGCCTGTGATGAGACTCCAAGGGATTTGGCAAGCTGGCCCTGGGTCAATCCGTGATCGGCAAGAGTCTTTCGAACGACTTCGGTATTAATAGCCTTCCCCATACCGTGTAAGTATAGTTACCAAATATCATAAATCAAGTATTATCAAGTTTTAGCGGATTCGACTACCCATGTTCATTGGGGGCGTGTTCCAATTTCGCCCACCAAATCCGCTACATCAGTTCTTTGCACTGACGGAGTGACTTCTGCCTGGTGTTAGGCGGGCAATCTCCACCTGTGTGCCGTTTACGTCCACATAAGTCAATGAACTCACAGGCAAATTGACTATTTTCGCTATTCGCGAATAGCGAATACGGACATCTAAGCTGCCGACCCGGGTCGGCGTGGCAAGAGGTGGAAATGACGACGGGCGATCCCGACCGCGGGCGACCACAAGGGTCGCCCCTAGATCCCAGGGGTGTCTGATGGGGTTGCACCTGCCCGAGACGACGACGACCAATCCCGTAGGGGCAGGCCTTGTGCCTGCCCGGGATAGCGGTGCGATCGGTCCCGTAGGGGCAGGCCTTGTGCCTGCCGAAAAGGGCAACCACAAGGGTTGCCCCTACACCCCGACCCTGCGACTGCCTTCACCGCCCCCGCCAGCCAGGAACATCCCGCCCCGGCACTCGTCGATAGGCACGCATTGACTACACTGGAGTCACTGTCCACGCAAGGAGGACACCATGCGCGACAACACGCCTCTTCACGACCTGATCGTCGGTGTGCTGGTTCTTGGCAGCACCCTGCTGGCCGCGTTCGTCCACCCCCTCTGGTGGTGGCTGACCGGCATCGTCGGCGCGCTGCTGATCTCGAGCTACTTCACCGGCTTCTGCCCGGTCTACTACGCCCTCGGAAAACTCCGCGGCAGCGACAAATCGCACGGCAGCAGCGACCCGCTGCACCACTGACCCGCCTCGCGGTGAATGCATGAGCGGCGCTCTTTAGCGCCGCCCGTGCGCACGTAGGCAGTGCGGCCGTGCGCCGCGGGCCGGGGCACGCCTCGGAACTAGAGCAGAAATCTACGGCGCGGTCCGCTCGCTGCGCTGGGCGGTGCTCGCGCCTCGCCTATCGATTTGACCGGTCTCGTCGCTGCGCTCCGCCAACCGCTCGCCACGATTTCTGCTCAAGCGCTCAGATCTCCACCCGGTTGAGCCGCAGGGCGTTCATCACCACCGACACCGAGCTGAAGCTCATGGCCGCGGCGGCGATGATCGGGCTGAGCAGCAGGCCGAAGGCCGGGTAGAGCACGCCGGCCGCGATCGGCACGCCGAGGGCGTTGTAGACGAAGGCGAAAAAGAGGTTCTGGCGGATGTTGCGCATGGTCAGGCGGCTTAGCCGGCGGGCGCGGACCAGCCCGCGCAGGTCGCCCTTGACCAGGGTGACGCCGGCGCTCTCCATGGCCACGTCGGTGCCGGTGCCCATGGCGATGCCGACCTGGGCCTGGGCCAGGGCCGGCGCGTCGTTGATGCCGTCGCCGGCCATGCCGACGATGCGCCCCTCGCGCTGCAGGCGTTTGACGACCTCCGCCTTCTGGTCCGGCAGCACCCCGGCGATGACCTCGTCGAGGCCGAGTTTCGCCGCGACCGCCCGGGCGGTGGTCTCGTTGTCGCCGGTGAGCATGACCATCCGCACCCCCTCCTCATGCAGGGCCTTGATCGCCTCCGGGGTGGTCTCCTTGATCGGGTCGGCCACGCCCACCAGGCCGGCCGCGGCGTTGTCGACCACCAGGAACATCACCGTCTGTCCCTCCTTGCGCAGCGCCTCGGCGCGCTGCTGCAGGCTGTCCGCGCTCACCCCGAGCTGTTCCAGCAGGCGGGCGTTGCCCAGGGCGATCCTTTTGCCTTCGCTCTTCCCGCTCACCCCCATGCCGGTGTGCGACTGGAAGGCGGTGATCGGGTCCGGGGTGACGCCGCGCTCCTCGGCGCCGGCCACGATGGCCGCGGCCAGGGGGTGTTCGCTGCCGCGCTCCAGTCCCGCGGCCAGCCGCAGCAGGGTGGTCTCGTCGAAGCCGGCCTCGGGCTCGACCGCCACCAGGCGCGGTTTACCCTCGGTCAGGGTCCCGGTCTTGTCGACCACCAGGGTGTCGACCTTGCGCAGCACCTCGATCGCCTCGGCGTCCCTGAACAGCACCCCGACCGAGGCCCCCTTGCCGGTCGCGGTCATGATCGACATCGGGGTGGCCAGCCCCAGCGCGCACGGACAGGCGATGATCAGCACCGCCACGGCATTGATCAGCGCGTAGGCCAGGGCGGGCTCCGGGCCGATCAGGGCCCAGACCACGAAGGTGACGATGGCGATGGCGACCACCGTCGGCACGAAGTAGCCGGCGACGACATCGGCCAGCTTCTGGATCGGGGCGCGGCTGCGCTGGGCCGCGGCGACCATGTCGACGATCCGGGCGAGCAGGGTGTCGGCCCCGACCTTCTGCGCCTCGATGACCAGGCTGCCGGTGCCGTTGAGGGTGGCGCCGATCACCGGGTCGCCGGGCTGCTTGGCGACCGGGATCGGTTCGCCGGTCAGCATCGACTCGTCGACGGCGCTCTCGCCCTCGCGCACCACGCCATCGACCGGGACCTTCTCGCCGGGCCGCACGCGCAGGCGGTCGCCGACCACGACCGTATCCAGCGTGACATCGGCCTCGCTGCCGTCGTCGGCGAGGCGTCGCGCCGTCTTCGGCGCCAGGTTGAGCAGCGCCTTGATCGCCGCCCCGGTGCGCTGGCGGGCGCGCAGTTCCATCACCTGGCCGAGCAGCACCAGGACCACGATCACCGCCGCGGCCTCGAAGTAGATCCCGACCTTGCCGTCGACGTCGCGGAAGGAGGTGGGGAAGAGGTCCGGCAGCAGCGCGGCGACGACGCTGTAGAGGTAGGCCACGCCGACGCCGAGGGCGATCAGGGTGAACATGTTCAGGCTGCGGTTGACCAGCGACTGCCAGCCGCGGACGAAGAACGGCCAGCCGGCCCAGAGCACGACCGGGGTGGCCAGGAGCAGTTCCAGCCAGCTCAACACCCGCGGGCTGGCGAGCCAGGTGAAGGAGAGGCCGACGGCATGCCCCATGGCCAGGACGATCAGCGGGACGGTCAAGGCCGTGCCGATCAGGAGGCGGCGAGTGAAATCGATCAGTTCCGGGTTCTCGCCGGCGTCCGGGTCGGCCCGCATCGGCTCCAGGGCCATGCCGCATTTGGGGCACGCGCCGGGGGCGTTGCGCACGATCTCCGGGTGCATCGGGCAGGTGTAGCGAGGGGTCGCGGCCGGCTGGTCCCCGGTGTCGTGCTTGGCCGCAGCGGACGGTCGCGCCTGGCCCTCGGCGGCGCCGCCCCGATCGGCGCCGGCGCGGTACTTCTCCAGGCAGTGGCTGCTGCAGAACCGCACGGTGGTGCCGGCCTGCTGCAGGCGGTACGGGGAGTCGGCGGCGACGCGCATGCCGCACACCGGGTCCGTCAGGTCGTCGGCGCTGTCGGCAGCCTGGTGGGCGACCTCTGGCGTGGGGTGTTCGGGGGTCATGACCTGGCTTCCAGTTCCGCCTTCATGCGCTGGTAGGTTGGCTCGTCGATCTCACCGCTGGCGTAGCGCCGCTGCAGGATCTCCAGGGCCCCGGCCGCGCCGGGCGGTTCGGGTTTGTCGGTCCTGGAGATGGCCCAGCGGACCAGGAGCACCAGGACGAGGATCGCCAATCCCCAGAACAGCAGCATCGCCAGGCCGCCGCCGAAGCCCATCCAGCCGCCGCCCCAGTCACCGGACATCATGGTCTGCACCTCCCTGCTGCGGACTGGGGTCCGAACCGCAAAGACTCGGTCCACGGTGTTCCTGTGAGTCGGGCTTCAGCCCGACATCCTGGCCGCGTCGGACTGAAGTCCGACCTACGAAGATCTGCCTCCGGTGTTCGTGTAGGTCGGGCTTCAGCCCGGCATCCGGGCCGCGTCGGACTGAAGTCCGACCTACGAAGATCTGCCTCCGGTGTTCCTGTAGGTCGGGCTTCAGCCCGGCATCCGGGCCGCGTCGGACTGAAGTCCGACCTACGAAGATCTGCCTCCGGTGTTCCTGTAGGTCGGGCTTCAGCCCGACATCCGGGGCCGCTGCAGCCGCCGTGGCGGTGATCCGCGTAATGGTCTTCATGGCGCTCTCCTTGCTCAATGTAGTGGGTCGTGCATGACCCCGTGGTTCCGTGCCGTCGATCGGGGTCGTCATTGCGTTTGAGGTGGGTTGGTGCGCACCACCATCTGGTGGGTGACGCCCTCGGTGGCGAGCACGCTGTCGACGTGCAGCGACTTCTGGTCGACGACCCAGACGCGCGGCACCGCGCGGCTGGAGACGTACAGTTTGCCGCTGCCAGGAACGGTGGTCAGGTGGTACGGCGCCGGGTCGAGGGTGCGCGTCGCGACCGCCCCGGTGGTGAGGTCGACGGCGCTCAGGCGGTGCTCCTGCAGGCTGCTGACGTAGAGCCTGCCGCCGTCCTCGGACAGGGCCACGCCGTGCGGTTCACTGCCGGCCGGGTAGCGTTGCGTGACCCGGCCCGTGGCCAGGTCGAGGGCGGCGACCTGGCCGGCGACGACGTCGACCACGTACAGCGTCGCCGCGTCGGCCGCCAGCGCGAGGTGGCCGGGGGCGCCGCCGACGTCCAGCTGGCGGGTCACCTGCCAGCTGGCCGGGTCGATTTCGCTGACCGTGCCCGCGCCGCTGTTGCTGACGTAGAGCCGGCCGCCGTCGCCGCGCCCGACCAGGTAATCGGGCGCGGCCCCGGTCGCGACCTGGACGATGAGGTTGCCGCTGGCCAGCTCCACCACGCTGACGCCGCCGAGCCCGGGGTGGGTCGAGACGGCGTGGCGGCCGTCCGGCGTCACCAGGGTGTGGTGGATGGCGCCCGGGACCTCGATGCGCCGCGCCACCTCGCCCCGGTCGACGTCGATCAGGTAGAGGGTGCCGACCACGGCGCCGGGCGCGGGGGTGGCGGCGGTGCCGTGGTGCGCCTGGTGATCCGCCTCGGAGACCCCGGACGGCCGCGGCGGTGGGCTCCCGGGGGCGCGGGCGAGCAGGCTGCCGGCCACCAGCGTGAGGCCGTCGGGAGTGATCGCCAGGCCGTGGCTGGTGTCGGTTCCGGCGATGCGACCGATGCGCTGATGCGTTTCTGAATCGACCACGACGATGCCGGTGTCGTTGGGCAGGTAGACGGTCGGCCCGCCGCTCGCGGGATCTGCGGCGCCGGCCGCCGCGGGTGCGATGCCCGCGAACAGGGCCAGCAGGAGCGGGCGGGGACGCCAGGTGCGGTACTGCATGACTCACCTCTCGGGTGCTCGGCAGGGAAGGTCGGTGCGCCGGACGCCGGGCGCACGGCAAGGAGCTTCAGAGCCTAGACCGGGTGAGCGATGAGCAGTCGGTGCAGTCTCAGGTAGAGGGGGACGGGATGGGTCGGCGCAGCGCGCAGGTCGCTGCGTGCGGCGCCGGGTTCGGCCGGACGGGACAGCAGCGCGGCGGACGCTGGCGCCGCCGACGGCGACGACCCGCCGGACGGGACGGCGTCGGCCTGGCAGGAGAGGTCCGCGGCCCGGTGATGGTGGTGCAGGCAGGCGCTGCCGGTGGGTTCGGTGCGTTCGCTTGCAACCGATGTCGGGTCGACGTGGGGGGCGGTCGTCGGCGCCGGTGCGGCAGGGGCAAGCCCGCTGCCGGCGGTCAGCAGAAACGCCAACGCCAACCGCCGCAAGGCGCTTGCGAGTGGCAGTGGATACGATGTGCGGGCCTGGTCCAACGGTCCGTGTCCCTGGATCTTCCCCGACGCCCATTGGGACTGCCACCTGCAGGCGAAGTTCAGTGCCGGGCCGTGGGCCTTTGCCACGGTCGTGCCCGGTTGATCCGGCTCTGGCCGGCCGGGTTCCGCCCCGTCGTCAGGTGCAGGTTGGGCAAAGCATAGCGTGTCCAACAGGGCTCAGGCCGTTTGATGGGCACGCTACGCTTTGCCCATCCGACGAAGCTCTTTGCGATCCCCGTAGTCCGACAGCGTTTTGCCGAGCTCCATTTCGATCTGACCATCGTCGATCAGGCGCTCGTTGCCGATGACCTTACCGGTGATCTCCTTGATCTTCCCTCCCGCCTGTTTGGCCCAGCCCTTGACCTGATCCTCGTTCATGACTCTCTCCCCTTGCGGTTGACCTCGACCGGCGCCGCGATGGGTGCCGCCGGGCAGTGATGTTTCACCGGCCAAGGATGCCCGTGCCGGGGTCCAGAGTCGGTTCGCCAGCGCACAGTACGGACGAAAACGCCTGCCCACCGGGCATCCCGGCGGGCACCTCGCTGTTGATGTTCTTCGGCGCTCTGCTGGCGTATGTCGGCTACCGGCTGTTCCCGAGCTGGAGCAAGCGCTTCCTGCTGGCGCTGGCGGCGGACCTGATCGCCGGCGAGAGCCTGTTCGGCGTCGCCAGTTCGATCTGATCGAGGACCTGAATACGGGTTTCCGGCTGGGTGGGAAGCTCCAGCATGGCTCTGTCCGAATGGTGGCGATGTGGGTCGGGTTTCAGCCCGACAGGGGGCGCGCCGACACCCGGATTCGCGTCGGACTGAAGTCCGACCCACGAAGCGCCAGCCTGTGGTTTTCCCGTGGGTCGGGCTTCAGCCCGACATTCAGGGCCGCGTCGGGCTGAAGCCCGACCCACAGGGGTCGCAAGAGGCCGGTCGATCTGGTTTTCGCGGGCCGGGTCCCGCCTATCGTCAGATGTAGGTTGGGCAAAGCGCAGCGTGCCCAACAGCGGCGCTGGGTCCTGGCCGCGATTACATCGCACGTCCGCATCGCGCCGGGGGCGGCGCTCCTACAGCAGATACGGGTCGATGGCTGTGTTTCGACAACCTTTTCCCAGCCTCACGCGGTGCTTGAGTCCGGCTATCTCCGGGCGCGACACTACGCGACATGCCCGCCATGCAGCGGACTGGTCACAGGGGGCGCACCAGCACGTCGGTTCTGCCGGCTTCCACGGCCGGGCCGGAGCGCCGGGCGGAATCCGGGACGGGATTGCGAAGGAGAAACCGGTGTTCAAGGAATTCAAGGAATTTGCGGTCAAGGGCAACGTCGTCGACATGGCGGTCGGCATCATCATCGGTGGCGCGTTCGGCACCATCGTCAAGAGCCTGGTGGCCGACATCATCATGCCGCCGATCGGCCTGCTGCTCGGCGGCGTCGACTTCGCCGACCTGTTCCTCACCCTCAAGGAGGGGGCGACGGCCGGGCCTTACGCCTCGCTGGTCGCCGCCACGGAGGCGGGCGCGGTCACGATCAATGTCGGGGTGTTCCTGAACGGTGTGATCAGCTTCCTGATCGTCGCCTTCGCGGTCTTCCTGCTGGTGAAGGCGATCAACCGGCTGCGCCGCGAAGAGGCGGCGGCGCCGCCCGAACCGACCACCAAGGAGTGCCCGCACTGCCTGTCGACCATTCCGCTCAAGGCCAGCCGCTGCGCCCACTGCACGGCGGAGCTGGTGACGACCTAGATCGTCAGGCGTAGGTTGGGCAGAGCGCAGCGTGCCCAACAGCGGCGCAATCGATGGGCACATAGCACTTGGCCCGGTCTACGAAGCGAGGTTGCCCGACGGCCCTGCAGCTCCCGGACAGGCGCCAAACGCTCACATGGGTGCTCGGTCCGGGTGCGGCTACCCCTGACTGGGCAGATAGTCGTCCGACCAGCGCAGCACGATGTTGAACGAAATCGAGATGCGCAGCTCCCTGGCCAGGTTCGGGTGGACGAAGTGGTGCAGGAACGCCGGCCAGAGCAGCAGCATGCCCGGCGCCGGCAGGACGGTATGCTCGGGGTCGATCTGCCGGTCGCCGCGGATGGCGCTCATGTTGGCCTGCGCCCGCGGGTCGTAGAAGGTGATCGCGCCGGGTCGCCGGTCGCTGCGCCCGGGCAGCTTCTCCACCCGCTCGGGAATGGCGACGTAATAGGTGCCGCTGAGGTAGCTGTGCGGGTGGTTGTGCGGGTCGTGGTAGTCGCCGAAGCGGTTGACGTTGGCCCAGCCCTGCAGCGTCCAGTTGACCGCGTAGTCGAGCCCCTGGTGGCCGAGGTACTGGATGACCGAGGTGTTGATGCACTCGCGCAGCCAGCCGACCGCCGGGTGGTCGAGCTCGAACAGGTTGCCGCCGAGGTAGTCGGTGGTCAGGTCGGCGTGCTTGCGCTCGAGCTCGACGATCAGCTCGCGCAGGACCGGGTTGGCGCGCGCGTGGCCGGGCAGCTCCTGCTGCAGCAGCGTGGTCGGCCACAGGTCGAGGAAGCCGTTGCCGTCCGGTCGCTGTGGGGTCATGCCGCGCCTCCCGTATCGCCCTGTCCGTCGCCAAGCATGCGTGCGTCCGGCCGATTTGTCATCGACCGGCCGGCCCGGGCGCGGCCGGTCAGCGCGAACACCTGCAGCGAGAACCGCTGGCGCCGGGCCGGTCGCGGCCCACGGCCTGCACCCCCGGCATCGATGTGCTAGCTTTCAGTCATCGTTCGACCGCGAGGTTCGCCGCCATGGGCGTCAAGATCCCGGTCTACAGCGACCAGTTCGGCTACCACCAGATCAATGTCTGGAAGACGGCCGACAACGGCCTGTTCCAGCGCACCTCGCAGTGGCTGATGCCGCACCTGCTGATCAATTTCAGCGACCTCTCCGAGAGCCTCGGCGAGGTGGTCGCACCGGCCTACGACCGCCAGCACCACACCTGGACCACGCCGACCGCCTACAACTACATGGGCCGGCCGACCAGCCTGTTCCAGTACCTGCGCAACGAGGCCCGGGAGCGGCGCATCATGGTGTTGACCACGGCGACCACCTCGGGCCGTGCCTACCGCTTCACCATCAACGAACTGCGGTTCAAGAACAACGTCTCGACCGCGGTCAAGGCGCTGACCTGCCGCAGCTTCATGGATGCGATCGACGTCTTCATCAAGCTCGAGCAGCAGCAGGCCGCGGATGACGACGACAGTGGCATCGACGATAGCGGGCTCGATGTCAGCTACGCCACCGACGACGCGACCCTGGCCGAGTACCGCCAGGCGATTGCCGACCAGTGGTTTCCGCAGGCCGAGCAGGGCGATGCCAATGCCCAGTACACCCTCGGCTACCACTACGAAAAGGGCGCCGGCGTCGGGCAGGATACCCACGCGGCGGTGGCCTGGTACCGCCGCGCCGCCCGGCAGAACCACCTGCCGGCCCAGATCCGGCTCGGGTCGCTCTACGCCGCCGGCCAGGGGGTGCCGCAGAACGACGTCCTTGCCTACTTCTGGTTCGACCTCGTCGCCCGCAGCGGCAACCGCGCGGCCGCCAGGTTGTGCCGCACGCTTGCCGAGCGCATGCGGCCGACCCAGAAGGCCGCCGCCGGGCAACTCGCCCGCGAGTGGCGGGCGCCGCCGGAGGCCGCCGCCTGCTAGCTACTCCAGCGCCAGCCGGTAGAGCCCCCAGCGCCGTTCGCCGTCGAGCCTGCCGAACGCGATCAGCCCGCGGCCGTCGGGCGTCCAGGCGAGCTGGCTGAAGCCCTGGCCGAGCCGGCGGACCACGCCGGCGCCGGCGTCGATCAGCACGGCGTGCTGCCGGCCGACGAAGGAGCCGGTCGCCCGGGTGTAGAGTAGCGCCAGGCGGCGGCCGTCCGGCGCGGCCCGCGCCGCCGTGACCACGTACTCGCCGACCCCGGCCTCCAGCTGCAGCAGGCGCCGGGTCGGATCGTCGGCGACGCGCACGACCAGCCCCTGGTCGCCGCCCTGGTCAACGACGAATGCGCCGACCGTGAACGGACTACGCGGCGGCGGCTGCGGCAGCGGGCAGCGCGGCTCCGGCTGCAGCGCGTCACGCGCGATGACTTGCCAGTCGAGGGTGGCGGCGCCGGCATCGAGCACCAGGTGCCGCGGTTCGTCGGTCGAGACCGTCACCCGGTCGCGGTCGGCCAGCCAGCAGCCGGCCGTCAGCAGGTGGACGGCGCCGGGGGCGAGCAGGGCGTCGAGCTGCTCCGGGCGCAGCGCCGGCGGCTGCCGGGTGGTCAGGTCGCGCAGGTCGACCAGACGGTAGGCGGCCGTGAGGTCCCGCCGGTCCGGGCCGTCGAGCAGCGGCACGGCGCCGCCGAACTCGCGCAGGTAGAGCAGGTAGCGGCCGGAGGGGGAGAGCGAAAAGGGGCGGCCGGCGAGCGGTGCGGCGCCGAGCGTCCCGGGGATCTCGGTCCACGGGATGGCGACGTCGTCCTCGGGCGCCTGGCAGGCGGCGGCCGCCAGCAGGGCCAGGCCGAGGAGGGGGGTGCGCAGTTTCTGCATGGTCGGTGGCGGCAACCGGGGCCCTGGATCGGCGGTCGGGATGGCAGCATGGCCGACGCCCGCGGCGGCGACAAGGTCGCGGCCAAGCGGACGCCGCGGTGCAGTACACTAAGGGTTCGATCCCGCACCGCGGCGCCGCGCCGGCACCGCGTTCCCGGGCGCGGCCGTCGCGCTGGCGGGCGACCGGCCGCGGCAGCTGCCGGGGCGGTTCGGACGGACCTGCGGTGGCGAGGTGCAGCATGCGTAGATTGTCAACAATGCGCGCCGGATCTTGCTTGACATGCCGATTTATAGGCCGATAAACTGCCGCTCTTCATAGATATTGTCAACATAATGCCGTGATACGGCCTCGAGACCGGGGGCCGCAACCGACGCCTGAGGGGACCGTGCAGGCGGCGGCAGAGAGGTCGACAACTCAAGTGACCAAGGGGGACACCGTGAGCCGCTACGCCGAACTGTACGACCGCTCGATGCGCGACCCGGAGGGCTTCTGGGGCGAGGCCGCCGAGGCCCTGGTCTGGGACAAGAAGTGGGACCGGGTGCTGGACGACACCAACCCGCCGTTCTACCGCTGGTTCGCCGGCGGGCAGATCAACACCTGCTACAACGCGGTCGACCGCCACGTCGCCGAGGGGCGCGGCGAGCAGCTGGCGATCATCCACGACAGCCCGGTGACCGGGACCCAGGCTTCGCTGACCTACGCCGAACTGCAGGCGGCGGTGGCCAAGCTCGCCGGGGCGCTGGCGGCGCTGGGGGTGGCCAAGGGCGACCGGGTGATCGTCTACATGCCGATGGTGCCGGAGGCGGTGCTGGCGATGCTGGCGTGCGCGCGGCTCGGGGCGATCCACTCGGTGGTGTTCGGCGGTTTTGCCGCCAAGGAACTGGCGACGCGGATCGACGACGCCAAGCCCAAGCTGATCATCTCGGCCTCGTGCGGCATCGAGCCGGGGCGGGTGATCGCCTACAAGCCGCTGCTCGACGCGGCCATCGCCCAGGCGACGCACCAGCCCGACCACACCCTGATCTTCCAGCGCGAGCAGGCGCGGGCCGAACTGCAGCCCGGGCGCGACCTGGACTGGGCCGAGGCGGTGGCGGCAGCGACCCCGCATGACTGCGTGCCGGTGGCGGCGACCGACCCGCTCTACATCCTCTACACCTCGGGCACCACCGGCCAGCCGAAGGGGGTGGTGCGGGACAACGGTGGCCACGCGGTGGCGCTGCTCTGGTCGATGCGCCACGTCTACGGCGTCCAGCCCGGGGAGGTCTACTGGGCGGCGTCGGACGTCGGCTGGGTGGTGGGCCACAGCTACATCTGCTACGCGCCGCTGTTGAACGGCAACACCACCATCGTGTTCGAGGGCAAGCCGGTGGGCACGCCCGACCCGGGGACCTTCTGGCGGGTGATCTCGGAGCACGGGGTGAAAAAGCTGTTCACCGCGCCGACGGCGTTCCGGGCGATCCGCAAGGAGGACCCGGAGGGGACGTACATCAGGAAGTACGACCTGTCCGGCTTCGAGACGCTGTTCCTGGCCGGCGAGCGCTGCGACCCGGACACCCTGCACTGGGCCGAGGAGCAGCTCCAGGTGCCGGTGATCGACCACTGGTGGCAGACCGAGACCGGCTGGGCGATCGCGGCCAACTGCATGGGCATCGAGCAGTTCGAGATCAAGCCGGGGTCGCCGACCAAGGCGGTGCCGGGCTACGACGTGCGCGTGCTCGACGAGGAGGGCCACGAGTTGCCGGCCGGCGAGATCGGGGCCATCGTGATCAAGCTGCCGCTGCCGCCGGGGACCCTGCCGACGCTGTGGCACGCCGACGAGCGCTACGTCAACGCCTACCTCAGCCGTTTCCCCGGCTACTACCTGACCGGTGACGCCGGCATCCGGGACGAAAACGACTACCTGTGGATCATGAGTCGCATCGACGACGTGATCAACGTGGCCGGCCACCGGCTGAGTACCGGGGCGATGGAGGAGGTGCTGGCGTCGCACCCGGCGGTGGCCGAGTGCGCGGTGTTCGGGGTGGCCGACCAGCTCAAGGGGGAGCTGCCGCTGGGGCTGGTGGTGCTCAAGGCCGGCGGCGACATGGACGAGGCGCAGCTGCGCCAGGAGCTGGTGGCGCTGGTGCGGGAGAAGATCGGCCCGGTGGCGGCGTTCAAGCTGGTGACCACGGTCAAGCGGCTGCCGAAGACGCGCTCGGGCAAGATCCTGCGCGGGACGATGAAGAAGATCGCCGACGGCGCCGAGGTCAAGGTGCCGGCGACCATCGACGACCCGGCGATCCTGGACGAGATCAGCGCCTCGCTCGGCGGTCTCGGCTACCCGAAGGCGTAATCCGGACCGCGGCGCACGCGGCCCGCAGACGGTCGCCGCCCGGGACACCCGGGCCGCGGCCAGGGGGATGACAGGTGAGCGACGAATTCGACCGGCAGGCGCTGCAGTATCACGAGGAGCCGTTCCCCGGCAAGATGGCGATCGTCGCCACCAAGCCGCTGACCACCCAGCGCGACCTCGCCCTGGCCTACTCGCCAGGGGTCGCCGCGCCGTGCATGGCGATCACCCGCAACCCGCTCGACGCCTCGCGCTACACCAGCCGCGGCAACCTGGTCGCGGTGATCACCAACGGCACCGCGGTGCTCGGTCTGGGCAACATCGGCCCGCTCGCCGCCAAGCCGGTGATGGAGGGCAAGGCGGTCCTGTTCAAGAAGTTCTCCGGCATCGACGTGTTCGACATCGAGGTCGACGAACTCGACCCCGAGCGCTTTGTCGACATCGTCGCCAGCCTGGAGCCGACCTTCGGCGGCATCAACCTCGAGGACATCAAGTCGCCGGAGTGCTTCGTCATCGAGAAGAAGCTGCGCGAGCGGCTCAACATCCCGGTCTTTCACGACGACCAGCACGGCACCGCCATCGTCGTCTGCGCCGCGCTGCTCAACGGCCTGCGCGTGGTCGGCAAGGAGCTGGCCGAGGTCAAGCTGGTGGCCAGCGGCGCCGGCGCCGCGGCGCTGGCCTGCCTCGACCTGCTGTGCAGCATGGGCCTGCCGCGCGAGCACATCACCGTCTGCGACCGCACCGGCGTGGTCCACAGCGGCCGCACCGAGGACGTCGACGAGTACAAGATGCGCTACGCGCGCACCACCGACGAGCGCACCCTGAGCGACGCCATCGCCGGGGCCGACATCTTCCTCGGCCTCTCCGCCGCCGGCGCGCTCAAGCCGGCGATGGTCGAGAAGATGGCCGCGAAGCCGTTGATCCTGGCGCTGGCCAACCCCAATCCGGAGATCCTGCCGGAGGAGGCGCTGGCGGTGCGCCCCGACGCGGTGCTGGCGACCGGGCGCTCCGACTACCCCAACCAGGTCAACAACGTCCTCTGCTTTCCGTTCCTGTTCCGTGGCGCCCTCGACGTCGGCGCCACCACCATCAACGAGGCGATGAAGCAGGCCTGCGTCAAGGCGATCGCCGATCTGGCGGTGGCCGAGTCGTCGGACGTGGTGCGCGAGGCCTACGGCGGCCAGGCGCTGAACTTCGGTCCCGAGTACCTGATCCCCAAGCCGTTCGACCCGCGCCTGATCCTGGAGATCGCGCCGGCGGTGGCGCGGGCGGCGATGGAGAGCGGGGTGGCGACGCGGCCGATCGAGGACATGGCGGTCTACCGCGACCGCCTCAGCCGCTTCGTGTTCCGCTCCGGCAACCTGATGAAGCCGATCTTCGAGAGCGCGCGCCAGCAGCCCAAGCGGGTGGTCTACGCCGAGGGCGAGGACGAGCGGGTACTGCAGGCGGTGCAGCAGGTGGTCGACGAAAAGATGGCCATCCCGACCCTGATCGGCCGTCCCGAGGTGGTCGCCGACCGCATCGAGCGCCTCGGCCTGCGCCTGCAGCCGGGCCGCGACTTCGCGCTGATCAATCCCCACAGCGACCCACGCTACGGCGAGTTCTGGCGCGCCTACCACAAGCTGCGCGAGCGCGACGGCCTCTCCCCGGAGGAGGCGCGCACCCAGATCCGCACCCAGAACACCATCATCGCCGCCATGGCCGTCCACCTCGGCTATGCCGACGCCATGCTGTGCGGCACGGTGGGGCGCTTCGGCCACCACTTCCGCCACATCCTGCCGATCATCAAGCGCGCCCCCGGGGTGCGCCGCTGCTCGACCATGAGCGCGCTGATCCTGCAATCCGGGACCTTTTTCGTCTGCGACACCCACGTGCTGCCCGACCCGACGGCCGAAGAGGTGGCCGAGTGCGCGTTCCTCTGCGCCGAGGAGATGCTGCGTTTCGGCATCACGCCCAGGATCGCCATGCTCTCCTATTCCAATTTCGGCTCCAGCCGGCATGCGTCGCCGCGCAAGATGCGCAAGGCGGCCGAACTGCTGCGGACGCGGGCGCCCGGGCTGGAGGTGGAGGGCGAGATGCACGCCGACTCGGCGCTGGCGGAGTCGATCCGCAAGGTGCTGTTCCCGGACGCGAAGATGAAGGGCCAGGCCAACCTGCTGGTGATGCCCAACCTCGACGCCGCGCACATCGCCTTCAACATGCTCAAGGTGCTCGGCAACGGCGTGCCGCTGGGGCCGATCCTGGTCGGCACCGAGCGCCCGGCGCACATCGTCACCGCGGCGGCGACGGTGCGCAGCCTGGTCAACATGACCGCGCTGGCGGTGGTCGACGCGCAAAAGCGCGAGGCGGCGGCGCAGGAGCGCGCGGCCTCGGCCTGAACGGCCACCGCGCGCGGCCTGCTCACGGACAAGCAAGGGTAGATAGCACCATGACCGACAAGCCGAACAAATCGCTCGCCGCGTGGCAGGCGCTGGCGGCCAGGGAACTGCGCGGCGCGCCGCTGGAGAGCCTGAACTGGCAGACCCCCGAGGGGATCGAGGTCAAGCCGCTCTACACCGCCGCCGACCTCGACGGCCTCGACCACGTCGACTCTCTGCCCGGGCTGGCACCGTTCGTACGCGGACCCAAGGCGACCATGTTCGCCGGGCGGCCGTGGACCGTGCGCCAGTACGCCGGCTTCTCCACCGCCGAGGAGTCCAACGCCTTCTACCGCAAGAACCTCGAGGGCGGCCAGCAGGGGCTGTCGGTGGCGTTCGATCTCGCCACCCACCGCGGCTACGACTCCGACCACCCGCGCGTGGTCGGCGACGTCGGCAAGGCGGGCGTGGCCATCGACAGCGTCGCCGACATGAAGATCCTGTTCGACGGCATCCCGCTCGACCAGGTGTCGGTGTCGATGACCATGAACGGCGCGGTGCTGCCGGTGATGGCGATGTACATCGTCGCCGCCGAGGAGCAGGGGGTGGCGCCGGAGCAACTCGCCGGCACGTTGCAGAACGACATCCTCAAGGAGTTCATGGTCCGCAACACCTACATCTACCCGCCGGCGCCGTCGATGCGCATCGTCGCCGACATCATCGGCTACACCGCCGAAAAGATGCCCAGGTTCAACTCCATCTCCATCTCCGGCTACCACATGCAGGAGGCCGGGGCGACCTGCGCCCAGGAGCTGGCCTACACCATTGCCGACGGCATCGAGTACGTGCGTACCGCCATCGCCAGCGGCCTCGACGTCGACCGGTTCGCGCCGCGGCTGTCGTTCTTTTTCGCCATCGGCATGAACTTCTTCATGGAGGTGGCCAAGCTGCGCGCCGCGCGCCTGCTCTGGTCGACCCTGATGGCCGAGAAGTTCGCGCCCAGGGACCAGCGCTCGCTGCTGCTGCGCACCCACTGCCAGACCTCCGGCGTCAGCCTGACCGCCAAGGATCCGTACAACAACATCATGCGCACCACCGTCGAGGCGCTGGCGGCGGCGCTCGGCGGCACCCAGTCGCTGCACACCAACTCCTTCGACGAGGCGCTGGCGCTGCCGACCGAGTTCTCGGCGCGCATCGCCCGCAACACCCAGCTGGTGCTGCAGGAGGAGACCGGCATCACCCACGTGGTCGACCCGCTGGCCGGCTCCTACTACGTCGAGCGCCTGACCCACGAGCTGGCGACCGCGGCGCGCGCGCTGATCGACGAGGTCGAGGAGCTCGGCGGCATGACCAAGGCGGTTGAGTCGGGCATGCCCAAGATGCGCATCGAGGAGGCCTCGGCGCAGCGCCAGGCGCGCATCGACCGCGGCGCGGAGGTGATCGTCGGCGTCAACAAGTACCGCCTCGACCGGGAGCCGCCGGTCGACATCCGCGACATCGACAACAGCGCCGTGCGCGACTCCCAGATCCGGCGCCTGGCCGAGGTGCGTGCCAACCGCGACGCCGCCGCCTGCACCGCGGCGCTCGAGGCGCTGACCCGGGCGGCGCAGGAGGCGAGCGGCAACCTGCTGGCGCTGGCGGTCGACGCCGCCCGCGCGCGGGCCACGGTCGGCGAGATCTCCGACGCCCTGGAGAAGGTCTACAGCCGCCACCGCGCCGTCACCCACTCCATCAGCGGGGTCTACGGCGCCGCCTACGCCGACGACGACGGCTACGCCGCGATCCAGCAGGAGGTGGCGCGGTTCGCCGACGCCGAGGGGCGCCGGCCGCGCCTGCTGGTGTGCAAGCTCGGCCAGGACGGCCACGACCGCGGCGCCAAGGTGATCGCCACCGCCTTTGCCGACATCGGCTTCGACGTCGACATCGGGCCGCTGTTCCAGACCCCGGAGGAGGCGGTGCGCGAGGCGATCGAGAACGACGTCCACGTCATCGGCATCTCGTCCCAGGCCGCCGGCCACAAGACCCTGGTGCCGCAGGTGATCGACGGCCTCAGGCAGGCCGGCGCCGACGACATCCTGGTCATCTGCGGCGGCGTCATCCCGCCGCAGGACTACGCCGCCATGCTCGAGCTCGGCGTCGCCGCCGTCTACGGTCCGGGGACCAACATCCTGCTGGCCGCGCACGAGGTGCTCGGGTTGATCAAGGGGCGCCGGCCGGCGGCGTGAGTCACCCCGGACGGGTTCCGGCCGTTTTTTTGTGGGTCGGACTTCAGTCCGACGCCGCTGCGAAGAAGTGAAATCGCGTGTCCCTTCTCTCCCTGGGAGAAGGACAGGATGACGGGATCGAGCAGTCAGATAGTTGGCGTTATCGATCCCCTCACCCCAACCCTCTCCCTGAGGGAGAGGGAGTTGATGGCTTGTCCACGGATATGGACAAACCGCCAACGAAGGGTCCCCTCTCCCATTGGGAGAGGGACAGGGTGAGGGGACAGTCGTCGAATGAGATGAATTTGTCGGTCGGGCTTCGGCCCGACATCGCTGAAATTGGTCAAGGCGTGTTTGTAGGTCGGGCTTCAGCCCGACAGGTCGGACCGGAGTCCGGCCTACATCCAGAGCGAGTCATTGCAGCGACCTGGCGGGCGGACGATGCCCGCGAGGTCCGCGGTTGAAACAAGGGGAACCGGGATGCAGGAGATCGTCGAAAAACTCGAGGAGTACCGCCAGGCGGCCGCCCTCGGCGGGGGCCAGCAGCGCATCGACGCCCAGCACCAGCGCGGCAAGCTGACCGCCCGCGAGCGCATCGATCTGCTGCTCGACGAGGGCAGCTTCGAGGAGTGGGACACCTTCGTCGAGCACCGCTGCACCGACTTCGGCATGGCCGACAAGAAGGTCCCCGGCGACGGCGTGGTCACCGGTTACGGCACCGTCAACGGCCGCGTGGTGTTCGTCTTCAGCCAGGACTTCACCGTCTTCGGCGGCTCGCTCTCCGAGGCCCATGCCGAAAAGATCTGCAAGGTGATGGACCAGGCCATGAAGGTCGGCGCGCCGGTGATCGGCCTCAACGACTCGGGCGGGGCGCGCATCCAGGAGGGGGTGGCCTCGCTCGGCGGTTACGCCGAGGTGTTCCAGCGCAACGTCATGGCCTCCGGGGTGATCCCGCAGATCTCGGTGATCATGGGGCCGTGCGCCGGCGGCGCGGTCTACTCGCCGGCGATGACCGACTTCATCTTCATGGTCCGGGACAGCTCCTACATGTTCGTCACCGGTCCCGACGTGGTCAAGACCGTGACCCACGAGGAGGTGACCGCCGAGCAGCTGGGCGGCGCCGTGACCCACTCGACCGTCTCCGGGGTCTGCGACCGTGCTTACGAGAACGACGTCGAGGCGTTGCTGATGGTGCGCCGCTTCATCAACTACCTGCCGGCCAACAACCGTGAACAGCCGCCGTTCCGGCCGACCCCGGACACGCCCGAGCGGATGGAGAAGTCGCTCGACACGCTGATCCCGGACAGCCCCAACCTGCCCTACGACATGAAGGAGCTGATCTACAAGGTGGCCGACGACAACGAGTTCTGCGAAATGCAGCCGGAGCATGCGCAGAACATCATCATCGGCTTCGCCCGCATGGACGGCTACCCGGTCGGCATCGTCGCCAACCAGCCGCTGGTCCTGGCCGGCTGCCTGGACATCAAGTCGTCGATCAAGGCCGGCCGCTTCGTCCGCTTCTGCGACGCCTTCAACATCCCCATCCTGACCTTCGTCGACGTGCCGGGCTTCATGCCGGGCACGGCGCAGGAGTACGGCGGCATCATCAAGCACGGGGCCAAGCTGCTGTTCGCCTTCGCCGAGGCGACGGTGCCCAAGATCACGGTGATCACGCGCAAGGCCTACGGTGGCGCCTACGACGTCATGAGTTCCAAGCACCTGCGCGGCGACGTCAACCTGGCCTGGCCGAGCGCCGAGATCGCGGTCATGGGGCCGAAGGGGGCGGTGGAGATCATCTTTCGCGAGGACCTCGGCGACGCCGACAAGATCGCCGCACGCACCGAGGAGTACCGGCAGAAGTTCGCCAACCCGTTCATCGCCGGCAGCCGCGGCTACATCGACGACGTCATCGCCCCGCACGCCACGCGCAAGCGCATCTGCCGCTCGCTGGAGATGCTGCGCGACAAGCAGCTCGAAAACCCGTGGCGCAAGCACGACAACATTCCGCTTTGAGCGGAAGTCCGGGATCGGCCCCTCCCGGGCCGCCCCGGACACGGCAATCCAAAACGCGGTTTCGGATTGCCTTCATTTTCACCGGCTATCGCCGCTGAAAATGGCAGCACATCCTTGTGCTGCGGGTGCCGGGGTTCTGGATTCGGGCACCAGGGAACTGGGTTGGTACGAATGAACATGACTTGGCGGCGCGGGGAGCGCCGATAGGGGACGGAAAAGTGTTCGACAAGATTCTCATCGCCAACCGTGGCGAGATCGCCTGCCGGGTCATCAAGTCGGCGCGCAAGATGGGCATCAAGACCGTCGCCGTCTACTCCGACGCCGACCGCGACGCCCTGCACGTGCAGCTGGCCGACGAGGCGGTGCGCCTCGGCCCACCGCCGTCGGCGCAGAGCTACCTGCTCAAGGAGAAGATCCTGCAGGCGTGCCTCGACACCGGCGCCCAGGCGGTCCACCCGGGTTACGGCTTCCTGTCCGAGAACTCGGAATTCTGTGAACTGCTGGCCCAGGCCGGCATCGCCTTCATCGGCCCCAAGACCCGGGCGATCGAGGCGATGGGCGACAAGATCACTTCCAAGAAGCTGGCCGAGGCGGCCGGGGTCAACACCATCCCCGGTTACACCGACGTGCTGCGCGACGCCGACCATGCGGTCGAGGTGGCCAACCAGGTCGGCTACCCGGTGATGCTCAAGGCGACCGCTGGCGGCGGCGGCAAGGGCATGCGCATCGCGCGCGACGACGCCGACTGCCGCGACGGCTTCGAGCGCGCCGCCAACGAGGCCCGTTCGAGCTTCGGCGACGACCGGGTCTTCCTCGAGAAGTACATCGTCGAACCGCGCCACATCGAGATCCAGGTCATGGCCGACGGCCATGGCAACGTCCTCTACCTCAACGAGCGCGAGTGCTCGCTGCAGCGCCGTCACCAGAAGGTGATCGAGGAGGCGCCGTCGCCGTTCATCGACCCGGCCACGCGCCGCAAGATGGGCGAGCAGGCGGTGGCGCTGGCGCAAGCGGTCGACTACGAGTCGGCCGGCACGGTCGAGTTCATCGTCGATACCGAGCGCAACTTCTATTTTCTCGAGATGAACACCCGGTTGCAGGTCGAGCACCCGGTGACCGAGCTGATCACCGGCGTCGACCTGGTCGAGCTGATGATCCGTGTCGCCGCCGGCGAGAAGCTGCCGCTGACCCAGGCCGACGTCGGCATCGACGGCTGGGCGATCGAGGCGCGGGTCTACGCCGAGGACCCGTTCCGCAACTTCCTGCCGTCGACCGGCCGCCTGGTGCGCTTCCAGCCGCCGGCCGAGGATGCCCACGTGCGCGTCGACACCGGCGTCTTCGAGGGCGGCCAGGTGTCGATGTTCTACGACCCGATGATCGCCAAGCTGATCACCTACGGCAGCAGCCGCGCGGAGGCCAGCGCGCAGATGCGCTCGGCGCTCGACCGCTTCATCATCCGCGGCGTCTCCTGCAACCTCAGCTTCCTCTCCGCGCTGATGGTCCACCCGCGCTTCGTCGAGGCGCGCATGAGCACCAACATGATCGGCGAGGAGTACCCCGACGGCTTCCACCCCGGCGACCTGCCGCACGAGGAGCCGGCGCTGATCATCGCCGTGGCCGCGGCCATCAACCGCGGCTACCGCGACCGGGCGGCCAAGATCGACGGCCAGCTGCGCGGCTACGAGCGGCGCGTGACCAGTGACTGGGTGGTGGTGATGAACGGCGCCTTCCACCCGGTCACCGTGGTCGCGACCGAGGGCGGCCACGACGTGGTCTACGCCGGCCGCACCTACGCCGTGCGCAGCGACTGGCAGTTCGGCCAGCCGCTGTTCAGCGGCGCCATCAACGGCCAGCCGATCCACGTCCAGGTGGAGCGCCACAACCAGAGCTACCGGCTGTTCCACGCCGGCACCCTGGCCGAAGTCAAGGTGGTCACCCCGCGCGCCGCCGAACTGCTGCACCACATGCCGGTCAAGGCGCCGCCGGACCTCTCCCGCTTCCTGCTCGCGCCGATGCCCGGGCTGCTGGTCTCGCTGGCGGTCAAGGAGGGCGACGAGGTCAAGGCGGGCGAGGAGCTGGCGGTGCTCGAGGCGATGAAAATGGAGAACACCCTGCGCGCGGTGCGCGACGGCGTGGTCGCCAGGGTCAACTTCCAGTCCGGCGCCAGCCTGGCGGTCGACGACAAGATCATGGAGTTCGAGTGACCTTGGCAAAGGAAGCGGACCGACTCCCCGACCTCGACCCGGCGACCGCGGCGCTGGCCGCCGGGGTGCGCGCCGGCGACCGCCGCGCGCTGGCGCGCGCCATCACCCTGATCGAGTCGACCCGCGGCGACCACCGCGCCGCGGCCAGCGCCCTGCTGCAGCACCTGGCGCCGGACGCCGGCGACTCCATCCGGATCGGCATCTCCGGCGTGCCGGGGGTCGGCAAGTCGACCTTCATCGAGGCGTTCGGGTTGCATGTCATCGATGCCGGCCACCGCGTGGCGGTGCTGACCGTCGACCCGTCGTCGGCCATCAGCGGCGGCTCCATCCTCGGCGACAAGACGCGCATGGAGGAGCTGTCGCGGCGCAGCGCCGCCTACATCCGGCCCTCGCCCGCGGGCACCACCCTGGGCGGCATCGCCCGGCGCACGCGCGAGGCGATGCTGCTGTGCGAGGCGGCCGGGTTCGACGTGGTCATCGTCGAGACGGTCGGCGTCGGCCAGTCGGAGACCAGGGTCGCCGAGATGACCGACATGTTCGTGCTGCTGCTGCTGCCCGGCGGCGGCGACGAACTGCAGGGGATCAAGCGCGGCATCATGGAGCTGGCCGACCTGGTGCTGGTCAACAAGGCCGACGGCGAGCTGCGGGCGACCGCCGAGCGCTCGGCGGCCGAGTACCGCGGCGCGCTGCAGCTGCTGCACCCGCGCTCGGCCGCCTGGCAGGTGGCGGTGCGCACCTGCTCGGCGCGCGCCGGCAGCGGCATCGCCGAGGCGTGGCAGAGCGTGCTCGACTACCGCGTCGCCCTCGAGGCCAGCGGCGAGTTCGCCGCCCGCCGCGCCGCCCAGGCCCGCGCCTGGATGTGGTCGGAGGTCAACGACAGCCTGGTCGCGGCGCTGCAGGGCGATCCCGAGGTGCGCCGTGCGCTGCCGGCGCTGGAGGCGGCGACCAGCGCCGGCCGGCTGCCACCGACCCTGGCCGCGCGGCAGCTGCTGGAGCTGTTTCTGAAAAACCACAAGCAGTGGGACTGAAGGTTTCAACCAGGCGGTGTGCTGCGATTCCCCGGTGGGTCGGGCTTCAGCCCGACAAGTCCTGGCGTCGGGCTGAAGCCCGACCTACAGGAGCCTGCAGTGCTGCGCCGTTGTTTGAGTGGAGAGAGCGATGAGTGGTGACCGTCCCTTCAAGGTCCTGGGCCTCCAGCAGATCGCCGTGGGTGCGGCGGACAAGCGCCGGCTGCACACCCTCTGGATCGACATCCTCGGCCTGACCCCGAGCGGCGACTACCGGAGCGAACGGGAGAACGTCGACGAAGAGATCGCCGTCGCCGGCTCCGGTCCGTTCAAGGTCGAGGTCGACCTGATGCAGCCGCTCGATCCAGACAGGAAGCCACGCGTCGACGACCCGGCGCTGAACCACGTCGGCCTGTGGATCGACGACCTGCCGGCAGCGGTGGCATGGCTCGAGGCGTGCGGCGTGCGCTTCACCCCCGGCGGCATCCGCAAGGGGGCGTCCGGGTTCGACATCTGCTTCATCCACCCCAAGGGCAACGAGGCCGCGCCCATCGGCGGCGAGGGGGTGCTGATCGAGCTGGTCCAGGCGCCACCCGAGGTGGTCGCCGCCTTCTCCCGGCTGGCCGGCTGAGGCTGCCAGACTGACGGGCACGCCGCGCTTGGCTCGTATTGCCGAAACGCTCCCGCCGGGAAAGGGAGCTGTCCCCGGACATGTCGAGGCCGTCAACGAAGCGTCCCCTCTCCCACCGGGAGAGGGACAGGGTGAGGGGATCAGGATCATCCAGGAATTCAAATCCCCTCACCCCAGCCCTCTCCCTGGGGGAGAGGGGGTAAGAGGTGCGCGTCATTGGATCCGGCGGCTGCTCACGAACACTCCCCGTCCGCGCCTTGCCATGCCCGGAACCGCTGGCTATCCTGCCGCCCTCGCTTGACCCTGGGAGAGACCGCGCCATGACCGACCCCGACCAGAACGTCCTGTTTCTCTTTCCCGGGCAGGGCTCCCAGTACCCCGGCATGGGCGGCGACCTGTGCCGCGAGTACGCCACGGCGCGGCAGGTCTACGAACGGGCCAGCGGCGTCCTCGGCTACGACCTCGCCGAGCTGTCGATCGGCGACCCGGACGACCGCCTCAACCTGACCCGCTACACCCAGCCGGCCATCCTGACCCACTCCATCGCCTGCCTGGAGGTGTTCCGCGAGCTGACCGACGGCCGCCTGCAGCCGACCCTGGCCGCCGGCCACAGCCTCGGCGAGTACTCGGCGCTGGTCGCGGCCGGCGCGCTCGGGTTCGAGAGCGCGGTCGCCCTGGTGCAGCAGCGCGGCGAGCTGATGAGCGCCCACGGCGAGGGCGAGATGAGCGCCTTTCCGCTCGATCTCGAGACCCTGCGGCCGCTGGCCGAGCGCCACTTCTGCGCCGTCGCCGGCTGCAACCTGCCCGACCAGACGGTGGTCGGCGGGCGCGGCGCCGACCTCGAGGCGCTGGAGAACGAGGTGACCGCGGCCTTCCCGCGCAAGCGTCCGGTGCGGCTGAAGACCGAGGGGGCGTTCCACACCTACTACATGGTCGAGGCGGCACGGCGCTACCGCGAGGTGCTCGACGGCGCCAGCTTCGCCCTCGCCGACGTGCGCGTGCTGTCCAACTTCACCGGCGGTTTCCACGACCCCGACCCGGTGGCGATCCGCTCGCGGCTCTTCTTCCAGCTGTTCCACCCGGTGCTGTGGCACGCCAACCTGCAGTCGGCGCTGGCCGCGGGGGTGGCGACCATGGTCGAGTTCGGCGGCGGCATCGGCAAGGGTGAGACGCCGGAGGAGAAGCGGCCCAACCTCGAGGGCATGGTCAAGAAGAGCCTGCGCGGCAGCGACCACGAGGTCGCCTACCAGGCGGTGATCAACTGCGCCTCGCTGGCCGACGCGGTGGCCTTCGCCAACCGCTAGCTGAAACTCGCGCCGTTGACCATGAAGTGGACGCCGATGCTGGCGGCGTAGCCGAGGGCGATCGCCCAGGTCCATTTCAGGTGGGCGAAGAAGGTGTAGATGCCGCGCGCCTGGCCCATCACGGCGACCCCCGCGGCCGAGCCGATCGACAGCAGCGAGCCGCCGACCCCCGCGGTCAGCGTGACCAGCAGCCACTGGCCGTGGTCCATCTCCGGCAGCATCGCCAGCACCGCGAACATCACCGGGATGTTGTCGATCACCGCCGACAGCAGACCGACCAGGATGTTGGCGGTGGTCGGGCCGAGGTCGACGTACATCAGCTGCGAGACCAGCGCCAGGTAGCCGAGCGAGCCGAGCCCACCGACGCAGAGGATGATGCCGTAGAAGAACATCAGCGTGTCCCACTCGGCGCGCTCCAGCGAGCGGAAGATGTTGAACTTGGCCGGTCGTTGCGCGGCCGTGGCCGCGGCCGGCGACTGCTCGACCTGCATCGCCACCTCGCCGAGCCCGAGCTCGTCGGCGCGCGGGAACCAGTCGTCGCGGCGCTTGAGGTAGTAACCGTAGAGCTTGAGCAGGCCGAGACCGGTCATCATGCCGAGCACCGGCGGCAGGTGCAGGAAGTTGTGCGCCGCGACCGCCATGCTGATGGTCACGATGAACAGGCCGACGACGACCCAGGCCCCGTGCTGCAGTTCAGCCCGGTCGGTGATCGCCGCCGGCTGCGCGCGCGGCACGGCGAAGCTCATCAGCACCGCCGGCACCAGCCAGTTGACCAGGGCGGGCAGGAACAGCAGAAAGAACTCGCTGAACTCGACGATGCCCTTCTGCCAGACCATCAGCGTGGTGATGTCGCCGAACGGGCTGAAGGCGCCGCCGGCGTTGGCGGCGACGACGATGTTGATGCAGGCGACGACGACGAACGGCGTGTTGTCGCGCCCCACCGCCATCACCACGGTGGCCATCAGCAGCGCGGTGGTCAGGTTGTCGGCCAGCGGCGAGATGCAGAAGGCGAGCAGCCCGGTGAGCCAGAAGATCTGCCGCAGCGAAAAGCCGCGGCCGACCAGCCAGACGCGCAGCACATCGAACACGCCGCGCTCGTCCATGGTGTTGATGTAGGTCATCGCCGCGAGCAGGAACAGGAACAGTTCGCCGAACTCGAGCAGGTTGTGGCGCACCGCCTGCTCGGCGCTGTGGGTGTCGCCGTGCTGGGCGTAGGCGATCGCGACCAGGGCCCAGATGACGCCGGCGGCGACCATCACCGGCTTGGACTTGCGCAGGTGCAGTGTCTCCTCGCTGATGACCAGCGCGTAGGCGGCGACGAACAGCAGCAGCGACAGCCAGCCGGCCCAGTGGCCGGTCAGGTCCAGTGGGCTCTCGGCGGCGGCAACCGCCGGCAGGGACGACAGCAGCAGGACGCCGGCCACGCCGACGCGCCCGACAACGCTCAGTTCACGCATCACCCACCCCCTGTGCCGGACCGGGGCGGTCCGGGCCACGTCAGTTGTTGGTTGTCGATCGTTGCCGGCACCGCTCGGCGCCGGGTCACGGCTTGCCGGCCAGCACCCCCGAGGCCTGCAGGTCGGCGTGGTACGACGAGCGCACCAACGGCCCGCTGGCGACGTGGCTGAAGCCGAGCCGCCGGCCGCTCTCCTGGTACTGGCGGAACTCGTCCGGGTGGACGTAGCGCGCGACCGGGAGGTGCGCCGGGGTCGGCTGCAGGTACTGGCCGATGGTCAGCATCGCGACGCCATGCGCGCGCAGGTCGCGCAGCACCTGGCCGAGTTCGCCGGCCGCCTCGCCGAGCCCGACCATCAGCCCCGACTTGGTCGGCACCCCCGGGTTGAGTTCGCGGAACCGGCGTAGCAGGTCGAGCGAACCCTGGTAGCGGGCGCCGGGGCGGGCGTGACTGTAGAGCCGCGGCACCGTCTCCAGGTTGTGGTTGAACACGTCCGGCGGGCACTCCGACAGCAGCGCCAGCGCCGTCTCCTCGCAGCCGCGGAAGTCGGGCGTCAGGATTTCGATCCTGACCTCGGGATTCAGCTCGCGCACCGCGCGCACGGTGTCGCGGATGTGGGCCGCACCGCCGTCGGCGAGGTCGTCGCGGTCGACCGAGGTGATCACCACGTAGCGCAGGCCGAGCGCCCTGACTGCCGCGGCGACGTGCCGCGGCTCCGCGGGATCGAGCGGCAGCGGCCGGCCGCTGGCGACGTCGCAGAACGGGCAGCGGCGGGTGCAGATCTCGCCCATGATCATGAACGTCGCGGTGCCCTTGCCGAAGCACTCCGGCAGGTTCGGGCACGACGCCTCCTCGCAGACGGTGTGCAGCTGGCTCTGGCGCAGCAGCGCCTTGAGCGCCGCGCTGCGCTCCGAGCTCGGCACGCGGATGCGGATCCAGTCGGGCTTCTTCAGCCGCGCGGCCGGTGTCTCGACGCCGACGCACAGCCGATGGGCGAGCTTGGCGGCGCCCTTCAGCGGCACGCCGGGCGCGACCCGCTGGCGGGCGGGCGGGTTGGTCTCGTGCACGATCGCGTCTCCCGCTGTCGTCTTCACTTGTTGCGCTTGGGCACGAACAGGTCGGTGATCGTCCCTTCGTAGACCTCGGCGGCGAAGCAGACCGTCTCTGATAACGTCGGGTGCGGGTGCACGGTCAGGCCGATGTCCTCGGGCACCGCGCCCATCTCGATCGCCAGCGCCACCTCGGCGATCAGCTCGCCGGCGTTGCTGCCGACGATGCCGCCGCCGATGACGCGGTGGGTCTCCTGGTCGACGATCAGCTTGCTCAGCCCCTCGTTACGCCCGATCGATAGCGAGCGGCCGCTGGCGGCCCACGGGAAGCTGCCCTTGCCGACCTTCCGGCCCGCCGCCCTGGCCTCGTTCTCGGTCATGCCGACCCAGGCCACCTCGGGATCGGTGTAGGCGACCGACGGGATGACGCGGGCGTCGAAGAAGCTGTTCAGTCCCGCGGCCACCTCGGCCGCGACCTTGCCTTCGTGGGTCGCCTTGTGCGCCAGCATCGGCTGGCCGACGACGTCGCCGATGGCGAAGATGTGCGCCACGTTGGTGCGCTGCTGCTTGTCGACATGGATGAAGCCGCGCTCGTCGACCTCGATGCCGGCGTGCTCGGCGCCGATCTGCTTGCCGTTCGGCGCGCGCCCGACCGCGACCAGGACCAGGTCGAAGGTGTCCCTGGCCGGGGCGTCGGGGCCCTCGAAGGCGACCTCGATACCGGCCTTCTTCGCCTCCATGCCGGCGACCCGGGTCTTCAGGAAGATGTTCTCGTACTGCTTCTTGATCCGGTTGTGCAGCGGCTTGACCAGGTCCTTGTCGGCGCCCGGGATGATCGCGTCCATCAGCTCGACGACGGTCACCCTGGACCCGAGGGCGTGGTACACGGTGGCCATCTCCAGGCCGATGATGCCGCCGCCGACCACCAGCATGCGCTTGGGGATCGACTGCAGCGCCAGCGCGCCGGTCGAGCTGACCACGCGCGGGTCGTCGTGCGGGAAGCCGGGGATCTGCACCGGCCGCGAACCGGCGGCGATGATCGCCTGCTGGAAACCGATGGTCTTGACCCCGTCGGCGGTTTCGACGCGCAGCTGGTTCGGTGACGCGAAGCTGCCCCAGCCGTTGACCACCTCGACCTGGCGCTGCTTCGCCAGCCCGGCGAGGCCGCCGGTCAGCTGGCTGACCACCTTCTCCTTCCAGCCGCGCAGCTGGTCGAGGTCGATCTTCGGCCGGCCGAAGGCGATGCCGAACCCGGCCATTTCGTGTGCCTCGCCGATCACCCTGGCGGCGTGCAGCAGCGCCTTGGACGGGATGCAGCCGACGTTCAGGCAGACCCCGCCGAGGGTCGCGTGCTTCTCCACCAGGACCACCTTCTTGCCCAGGTCGGCGGCGCGGAAGGCGGCGGTGTAGCCGCCGGGGCCGGCGCCGAGCACGACCAGGTCGCAGGTGATGTCGCCGCTCGCCGCGGCCGGGGCGGCGGCCGGCGCGGTCGCGGCGGCTGGCGCGGGCGCCTGGTCGGCGACCTCCAGGGTCAGGATCGGCGAGCCCTCGCCGACGCTGTCGCCGACGGCGACGTGGATCGCCGCGACCGTGCCGGCGAACGGCGACGGCACGTCCATGGTCGCCTTGTCGCTCTCCAGGGTCAGCAACGGGTCTTCCGCGCTGACGCTGTCGCCGACGGCGACCAGGATCTCGATCACCGGCACGGCGCTGAAGTCACCGATGGCGGGGACTCTGATTTCGATCTGTTTGCTCATCGTTGCAGTCCTTCTCTGTTCGTTGCTGGGCGGGCGCTGCGGTCAGAGCAGCAGCCTGCGGGCGTCCCCGAGCACCTCGCACAGGTAGGCGCAGAAGCGCGCCGCGGCGGCGCCGTCGATGACGCGGTGGTCGTAGGTCAGGTCGAGCGGCTGCAGCAGCCGCGGCTGGAACGCCTTGCCGTCCCACACCGGCTGCATGCGCGCCCGGGTCAGGCCGAGGATCGCCACCTCGGGCGCGTTGACGATGGGCGTGAACGCGGTGCCGCCGATGCCGCCGAGGCTGGAGATGGTGATCGAGCCGCCCTGCATCTCGTCCGGCTTGAGCTTGCCGTCGCGCGCCTTGGCGCTGATCGACGCCATCTCGGCGGCCAGGTCGTAGATGCCCTTGCCGTCGACGCCCTTGAACACCGGCACCACCAGCCCGTTCGGTGTGTCCACCGCGATGCCGACGTTGCAGTACTTCTTGTACGCCAGGCTCTGGCCGTCCGGCGTCAGCGAGGCGTTGAAGTCGGGGAATTTCTTCAGCGCCGCGGTCACCGCCTTCATCACGAAGGCGAGCAGGGTGACCCGCAGGCCGAGCTTGTCTGCCTCGCCCTTCAGCGACTTGCGGAATTCCTCGAGGTCGGTGATGTCGGCCTCGTCGTGGTGGGTGACCATCGGCACGTTGAGCCAGCAGCGCTGCAGGTGCGCGCCGGAGAGCTTCTTGATCCGCGGCAGCTCCCTGACCTCGACCTCGCCGAACCGGGAGAAGTCGACCGCCGGGATCGGCTCGATGCCGCTGCCCTTGGCCGCCGCCGCGGCGGGTGCCGCCTGGGCCGGCTTCAGGTAGGCGTCGATGTCGGCCTTGAGGATGCGGCCGCGGTTGCCCGTGCCCTTGACCTCGCCGATCGGCACCTGCTTCTCACGCGCGTAGCGGCGCACCGACGGCGCGGCGTAGACGGTGGCGAAGGCCTGCTCCGCGGCTGGCGTGGCGACCGGCGGCGGCGTCGCCGGGCTGGCCGCCGGCGGGCGCACGTCGGGCTCCTGCACGCCGGCCGGCGACGGCGGTGCCGGCACCGCGGCGTCGCCGGGCTCGAGCGTCATGATCAGCGCGCCCTCGCTGACGCTGTCGCCGACGGCGACCTTCAGCGCGATGACGGTGCCGGAGGCCGGCGCCGGCACGTCCATGGTCGCCTTGTCGCTCTCCAGCGTGATCAAGGGGTCTTCGGCGGTGACCCGGTCCCCGGGGGAGACCAGGATCTCGATCACCGGGACGTCGGTAAAGTCGCCGATGTCCGGCACCAGGATGTCGATGGTAGTGGCCATGTTCGGTTGCTCCGTGGATGCGGTGGGGCGGTCGCGGCTCAGACGAGGCGCGGGGCCGGCTTCTCGGCGTCGATACCGTACTTTGCGATCGCTTCGCTGACCTTGGCCGCGGGGAGCGTCCCCTCGTCGGCCAGTGCCTTCAGCGCCGCGACAGCGACGTAGTAGCGGTTCACCTCGAAGAAGCGACGCAGGTTGGCGCGCGTGTCCGAGCGGCCGAAGCCGTCGGTGCCGAGCACCACGAAGCGACGGTCGATGTACGGCCGCACCTGGTTGGCGTAGCTGCGCATGTAGTCGGTCGCCGCGATCACCGGGCCGGCATGCCTGGCCAGGCAGCGGGTCACGTAGGGCACCTGCGGCTCGGCCTCCGGGTGGAGCATGTTCCAGCGCGCCACGTCGTCGCCGTCGCGCGCCAGCTCGGTGAAGCTGGTCGCACTCCAGATGTCGGCGTCGACGCCGAAGTCCTCCTTGAGCAGTGCCGCCGCCGCGATCACCTCGCGCAGGATGGTGCCCGAACCGAGCAACTGCACCCGCGGCTGGTTGCCGCCGGTCCCCTGCTGCAGCTGGTAGAGCCCCTTGACGATGCCCTCCTCGGCCCCCTCCGGCATGGCCGGGTGGGTGTAGTTCTCGTTCATCACCGTCAGGTAGAAGTAGATGTTCTCCTGCTCGACATACATCCGCCGCAGGCCGTCCTGGACGATCACCGCCACCTCGTAGGCGAAGGTCGGGTCGTAGCTGATGCAGTTGGGGATGGTCGAGGCGAGGATGTGGCTGTGGCCGTCCTGGTGCTGCAGCCCCTCGCCGGCCAGGGTGGTGCGCCCGGCGGTGCCGCCGACCAGGAAGCCGCGGCAGCGCATGTCGCCGGCGGCCCAGGCGAAGTCACCGATGCGCTGGAAGCCGAACATCGAGTAGTAGATGTAGAACGGGATCATCGGCACGCCGTGGTTGGCGTAGGCGCTGGCCGCGGCCATCCACGAGCACATGGCGCCGGCCTCGTTGATCCCCTCCTGCAGCACCTGGCCGCTCTTGTCCTCGCGGTAGTACATCAGCTGGTCGGCGTCCTCCGGCTGGTACAGCTGGCCGGTCGGGGCGTAGATGCCGAGCTGGCGGAACATCCCCTCCATGCCGAAGGTGCGCGACTCGTCGGGGACGATCGGCACCACCTGCTTGCCGATCTTCTTGTCGCGCACCAGGGTGTTGAGCACGCGGACGAAGGCCATGGTGGTCGAGAACTCGCGCTCCTCGCTCGACTTGAGCAGGGCGTCCAACGCCTTGAGGTCGGGGATCTCCAGCGCCGGCACGTCGCTTCGGCGCTGCGGGAACGGGCCGCCGAGCGTCTCACGGCGCGCCTTGAGGTACTGCGCCTCGGCGCTGTCCGGCGCCGGCAGGTGGAACGGCACGTCGTTGATCTGCGCGTCGGAGACCGGGATGTCGAAACGATCGCGGAACGCCTTGAGCGCGTCCTCGCCCATCTTCTTCTGCTGGTGGGTGATGTTCTGGCCCTCGCCGGCGACCCCCATGCCGTAGCCCTTGACGGTCTTGGCCAGGATCACCGTCGGCTGACCGGTGTGCTCGGTCGCCGCCCGGTAGGCGGCGTAGACCTTGAGCGGGTCGTGGCCGCCGCGCGACAGCCGCCAGATCTCCTCGTCGGACATCTGCTCGACCATCTTCAGCAGCTCTGGGTACTTGCCGAAGAAGTGCTCGCGAGTGTAGGCGCCGCCCTTGGACTTGAACGCCTGGTACTCGCCGTCGACGCACTCCTCCATGCGCTGGCGCAGGATGCCGGTGTGGTCGCGCGCCAGCAGCTCGTCCCAGCCCGAGCCCCAGATCACCTTGATCACATTCCAGCCGGCGCCGCGGAACACCCCCTCCAGCTCCTGGATGATCTTGCCGTTGCCGCGCACCGGCCCGTCGAGGCGCTGCAGGTTGCAGTTGATCACGAACACCAGGTTGTCGAGGCGCTCGCGCCCGGCCAGCGAGATGGCGCCGAGCGACTCCGGCTCGTCGGTCTCGCCGTCGCCGAGGAAGGCCCACACCTTGCGGTCGCCGGCCGCGATCAGGCCGCGGTGGTGCAGGTACTTCATGAACCGCGCCTGGTAGATCGCCATGATCGGGCCGAGCCCCATCGACACGGTCGGGAACTGCCAGAAGTCGGGCATCAGCCACGGGTGCGGGTAGGAGGAGAGACCGCCGCCGTCGACCTCGGCGCGGAACTTCAGCAGCTGCTCCTCGCTGATCCGCCCCTCCATGTAGGCGCGGGCGTAGATGCCGGGGATGGCGTGGCCCTGGAAGAAGACCAGGTCGCCGCGGTCGCGGTCGGTCGGCGCGCGCCAGAAGTGGTTCAGGCCGATGTCGTAGAGCACCGCGGAGGAGGCGAAGCTGGCGATGTGGCCGCCGTACTCGGTGGTGACCCGGTTGGCCTTGACCACCGTCGCCATGGCATTCCAGCGGTTGAGGGTGCGCAGGCGCCACTCGACGGTCTGGTCGCCGGGGCTGCGCGCCTCGTCACCGACCGGGATGGTGTTCAGGTAGGGGGTGTTGGCATTGACCGGCAGCGAGGTGCCGAGGTCGTAGGCCTTTTTCGCGGTCTCGCCCAGCAGGTAGCCGGCGCGGGGGTGGCCATGGCGCTCGACCACGGCCTGGATCGACTCCCGCCACTCGCCGGTCTCGACCGGATCGCTGTCCGGCAGTTGGCGCTGTTCGTTCATGTGCTTCTCCCGCATCGGTCCGCCGTGGCGCCGACGTTGTTGGTGGTTCGGTGGCTCGACGCGCCCGGGACGGCCGGGCTTGTTCGAAAGTTTGTAGGTCAGACCAGTGAACATGCGGAGCTTGCCAAAGCGACCGGGTGGTTGTCAACAAATTTCAAACGACGTGGGCTGAGGCGCCTTGCACCCATGTCTATTTATATTATTTATCGTTATATCAATGAGTTGAATACAAGCATCCGCACAGGAGATGGCCGCACGGTTGGTCGACAGGCGAACTGCGACATGCTAGGTTGCTGGTTAGACCTATGGTTTGAAGGAACCGACGTGCAATTCGAGAAGATCAAGGTGGCCCGGATCGCCGACACCATCATCGACCAGATGGAGCGGCTGATCCTCGACGGCACCCTGCAGCCGGGCGAGAAACTGCCGGTGGAACGCGAGTTGGCGGAGCAGCTCAACGTCTCGCGCGCCTCGTTGCGCGAGGCGATCGCCATCCTCGAGGCGCGCGGCCTGATCACCTCGCGGCGCGGGGAGGGGACCTTCGTGCGCGACGTCATGGCGCCGTCGCTGACCGAGCCGCTGAAGGAGCTGATCCAGCGCCACCAGGGCTCGGCCTACGACATCGTCGAGCTGCGCCACGGTCTCGAGGCGGTGGCCGCCTACTACGCCGCCCAGCGCTGCACCGACGACGACCGCCACATCCTCGGCGAATGCTTCGAGCGCCTGCGCCGTGCCGCCGAGGGCGGCGACGAGGAGGAGGCGGCCGAGGCCGACATGGGCTTCCACATGGCCATCGCCGAGTGCGCCCACAACTTCGCCCTGGCCCACACCATGCGCAGCCTGTTCGTGCTGCTGCGCGAGGAACTGGGCCACGGCCTGGGGCGGCTGCGCGCCCACCCGGACAAGCGCCAGGCGCTGATGGAACAGCACGAACGCATCTACCGCGCGGTGACCGGGCGCGATCCCGGCGAGGCGCGCGAGGCGGCCCACGCCCACATGGCCTACATCGAGGCGGCCCTGCCCGAACTCGACGAATGGGCCGAGCGCGCGGCCAAGGCCCAGCGCCGGCGCCAGCTCTTCGACCAGGAGCGGTCGACCGGCTGACCCGCGGCGCCCGCCGGCGTTCGCCCCCCATCACCCCCACGCTTGCCGCGGCACCGCAACGGCGCCGCCGGCGCTCACGCGGCTGCGCCGCGTCGGCTCAATCGCTGGGTAGGGTCACGCGCGGCCGGCCCGGGCGTGGCGTGCCGCCCTCACAGCAGCAGCATGCCGGCGGAGACGACGATCAGCAGGGTCAGCACGATCTGCCGGAAGCGGCGTTCGTTGATCCGGGTGAAGATCCGGCTGCCGGCCCAGATGCCGAGGACGAAGAACGGGGCCAGCACCGCGGCCAGTCCGGCGGTCGGGAGGTCGAGCGCCCCCTGGGCGAGGAAGAAGAGCAGGGTGGCGGTGGAGATGACGATAATGAATATGGTCAGGTTCGCCCGGGTGACGGCGACCGGGTCGGGGCCGGAGAGCAGGTAGAGGATCAGCGGTGGGCCGCCGACGCTGGTGGCCGCCGTCAGCACGCCGCTCAGCGCGCCGACCAGGACCGAGGTCACCTGGCGCTGGTTGCCGTGGTAGCGGAAGCCGCGCAGCATCATGAAGGCGAAGACCAGGATGGTGCCAGCGATCCAGTTGCGGATGAAGCTCGGGTCGAGGGAGGTCAGCAGGTAACCGCCGATCGGCACCATCAGGCAGGCGGCCAGGCAGATCGGACCGATCAGGCGCAGGCGGCCATCCCGGCAGGCGCCCGGCAGCATGTGGCTGGCGGCCAGCCCCTCGAGCATCAGCGCCACCAGCACCGCCTGGTGCGGCTCGACCAGGAACGCCAGCGGCGCGGTCAGCACCATCGCTCCGCCGAACCCGGTGACGCCGCGGACGAAACCGGAGGCCAGGCTCAGCGGGATGGCGCCGAGCAGCAGCCAGCCGCTCAGCACGGCCGGTCGGCTCGGGTCAGGAGGGTCTGGGGCACGGCAGCGGGTAGGTCGTTGAGCGTGGCGCGCGCCGGCCTCAGCGCAGCGTCCGCCCCCCGTCGACATAGATCGTCTGGCCGGTGATGAACTCGCCGGCCGGGGCGGCCAGCAGCAGCGCCATGCCGACGATGTCCCGGGCCTCACCGAACCGGCCCAGCGGGATGCAGCTCAGGGCGTGGGCCTTGAGCTGTGGGTCGTCGAGGTAGCGCTCGGTCATCGGGGTCAGGGTCATGGCGGGGCCGATGGCGTTGACGGTGATGTTGTGGGGCGCCCACTCCAGCGCCAGGATGCGCGTCAGCTGCACCAGGGCGCCCTTGCTGGTGGCGTAGGCGGCGTAGTTGGCGTTGGCGACCCGGCTCGAGGCCGAGGCGATGGTGATGATGCGCCCGCGGCGCGCCGCCTGCATGGCGTGGGCCGCGGCGCGCGCCAGCAGGAAGCTGCCGGTGGTGTTGATCCGCAGCACCGACTCGAAGTCCGCCTGCTCGAGGTCGAGCGCCGGCGCCAGGTGCAGGCGTCCGGCGCTGTTGATCAGCACGTCCAGGCCGCCGTCCCTGACGCTGCGCGCGACCGCTTCGGCGCAGGCGTCGGTGTCGGTGACGTCGACGAAGCAGCCGCCGTGCCCCGTTCCCGGCAGCCCTTGCGCGACCGTCCGCGCGCCCTGTTCATCCAGGTCGGCCACCAGGCAGTGGGCGCCGCGCGCGGCGAAGGCCTCGACCAGCACCCGGCCCAGACCGTTGGCGCTGCCGGCGACCAGCACCCGCTTGCCGGCCACGTCGAACAGGCCGTCGACCGCCGGTCTCCCCTCCACTCCAGCCACGCTTCGCCCCCCGTTATTGGTGGTTCAAGACCCAGGTCAGTATCGGTATCCGAGAGAACGACTATCGTTTGAGTCTATTGCAGCGCCAATCTGTTGACAAGATATCATTCTACGATAATATCGGTCTCGCATAGCGAGTCTATAACGTACGCTGTGCGGGCAGGCATGAACCGGCCGGCCATACGCATCCAGGCCATTTGAGAACCGGCCGACGGATGACGATAACCACACGAAGGGGAGATGTAATGAAAGCAGCGAAACCGAAGACTCTTTTACGGCACGCGGTGGCGGGTCTGCTGACCGCCATCGGTGTCCTCGGCGTCACCGGCGCGGCGCACGCCGTCGAAAGCTACCCGTCCCTGCTCTGTCCGCAAGGCTGCGGGCCGACGGAGGGCGACACCATCCTGATGAACCAGATGATCAAGGCCGGCAGCCCCACGGTGCTGATGCCGCAGGAGACGCCCGGCTACATCGCCAACATCCGTGAAATGGAGAATCCCAGCCGCTGGAAGAACACCGTCTTCGCCACCGAGGATCCGATCATCCAGCTCGCCTTCCGCGGCGGCGAGCCCGAGGTCAAGGAGTTCCTGCCGACCCCGATCAACATCCGCTTCCAGCTGCTCTACGGCGAGGCGTGGTGGGCCCAGGGCAAGTTCTTCGTCACCTACAACCCGGAGATCAAGACGGTCGGGGACCTGAAGGGGCGCAAGATCGCGCTCGGCCTGCGCAGCCAGAGCGACTGGGGCTTCTTCTCCCGGCTGTTCCTCGAACACGGCTACGGCATCACGCCGGCCAACAGCGACATCAACCACATGACCCCCGGGGCGCTGACGCAGCAGCTGATCGACAGCAACGTCGATGCGTCGATCTCGGTGTTCGCCGCCGAGCCCAACATGAAGGAGTGGCTGATCGGCGGCCCGCTGCGCCAGCTCGAGGCGGCCGGCGACATCAAGTACATCGGCATCGCGCCCGAGGTGGTGGCCAAGGTGAACGCCAAGCTGGGGACGACCTTCCTGCCGGTGACCATTCCCGCCGGCACCCTGCCCAAGCAGACCGAGGACCTGCAGATCGCGATCAACCGCGGTTACAAGGCGGTCCATCCA
>Ga0326597_10000559_pt1 | contig 66166 bp, 58 predicted proteins | sample RVTome_12_FD_203789 | JGI IMG/M metagenome (GOLD analysis project Ga0326597, IMG submission 203789) | Soil microbial communities from uranium-contaminated site in the Upper Colorado River Basin, Wyoming, United States - RVT100D185 | ecosystem: Environmental > Terrestrial > Soil > Contaminated >...
GGTTCTCGCATTGACGCCGCCGAAAACCTTGTAGATCGGCGAGCCGCAGGCGTAGGCAACCTGATCCGTATGGTACAGCCGCACGGCGTCGCGGTAATCGATCCACTCCAGAGGCATGCCCGCGACATCTGTTCGCAAGACCTCTTGGGTAACGGCATATAACTCCATCGCTCTACTGCCGACTCTAACCCCGGCGCGGCCAAGTTTCACCGAGAAATCGCCAATATGCAATGGAATTCGCCACGCCAGCGCGTGACGCCCGGGCGCGCACGCACGGCGTAAAACTATGAGAAAGCTAATATTTTTAGGCTAGAGGTTCTTGAGTACGGCGTCCAAACTATCGCGGGCATCGCCAAAAAGCATGCGCGTATTCTCCTTGAAGAACAGCGGATTTTGCACGCCGGCGTAACCTGTCGCCATGCTGCGCTTGAGCACGATTGTCGTGCGCCCCTTCCAGACTTCGAGCACGGGCATGCCGGCGATCGGGCTGTTCGGCTCGTCTTGGGCGGACGGATTGACGATGTCGTTGGCGCCGATGATGATCGAGACGTCGACCTTCGGAAAGTCTTCGTTGATCTCGTCCATCTCGAACACGATGTCGTACGGAACACGTGCCTCTGCAAGCAGGACGTTCATATGACCTGGCATCCGGCCTGCGACGGGGTGGATTCCGAAGCGCACGTTGACGCCTTTGTCCCGCAAGACGCGAGTGATTTCATAAACGATGTGCTGGGCCTGGGCAACGGCCATGCCATACCCGGGGACGATCATCACCTGTTTCGCGTTCGCCAATAACGCGGCCGTTTCGCTCGCATCGATGGGCGTGACTTCGCCCTGATCTTCACTGCTGACTGTCGTACCGCCGGACGTCCCGAATCCGCCCGCGATCACGGCAATAAATTTCCGGTTCATCGCGCGGCACATGATGTAACTCAGGATCGCACCGCTACTACCGACCAACGCGCCGGTCACGATGAGTAAATCGTTGCTGAGCATGAAACCCGTCGCCGCCGCGGCCCATCCCGAGTAACTATTGAGCATCGAAACGACGACCGGCATGTCGGCGCCGCCAATGGCCATGACCATGTGGATACCGAGGAGCAACGCGAGCCCGGTCATGATCATGAGCGGCATCAAGCCTGCGCCGTTCGCTGAAGCTTCGATGAACTCTGCGCAGAGCCACAACATCGCAAGTACGAGAGCGAGATTTAGCCAGTGCCTGGCCGGCAGCAACAGCGGCTTGCCGGTCACTTTCCCGCTGAGCTTGCCGAACGCGATCACGGAGCCGGACAAAGTGACCGCGCCGATCAATATCCCGATGTAGGTCTCGACATCGTGGATCGTGAGTTCGACGCCCGTGAAATGCGCGTCGGGATCCATGACGTTGGCGAAGCCGACGAGTACGGCGGCGAGCCCGACGAGGCTATGCAGAATCGCAACGAGCTCCGGCATCTGAGTCATTTGCACACGGCGCGCGAGCAGGAATCCGATTGTCCCGCCGATCAACAGACCGCCGAGCAGCAGTCCATGGTTGGCCGTGACGACTCCGAAAATCGTCGCGAGCAACGCAATGCCCATCCCGATGATGCCGAAGAAATTTCCGCGCCGGGCCGTTTCCGGATGGCTTAAGCCACCGAGCGCGAGGATGAAGAGTATCGTGGCTCCGATGTAGGAGACGGTGACTAATCCTTGTGGCATGACCAACCCCTACTTCTGAAACATCTGCAGCATGCGGCGCGTAACTGCGAACCCGCCGGCAATATTGATGCTCGTGATCGCCACCGTGATACCGGCAATCCACATGATCCAGCTCTCGCTGGAACTGATCTGCAGCACCGCGCCAATGATGATGATGCTGCTGATCGCGTTGGTGACGCTCATGAGCGGCGTATGCAAGGCCGGCGTGACATTCCAGATCACCATATAACCGACGAAGCAGGCGAGCACGAACACCGTGAAGTGCGCCATGAACGACGGCGGCGCCACGGCTCCCAGTCCCAACAGCACCAGCGCGCCAACCCCGAAGGTCAGCAGCGGGCCAAGCCAGGTCGGTGCAGTCGCTTTCGGGGGCGGCGGCTCCGCGGGCGCCTGTGCGGCGGCCTTGAGCGGCGCGCCGCTGAGCTTGGGCGCCGGCGGCGGCCAGGTGATTTCCTTGTCTTTGACGACTGTCGCGCCGCGTATGACCTCATCGTCCATATCGATGACGAGCTGGCCATCCTTATTCGGGCACATGTCGGTCAGGAGGTGGCGCAGATTGGTGCCGTAAAGTTGGCTCGATTGCGCCGCAAGGCGGCTCGGCAGATCCGTATAGCCGATGATCGTCACGCCATGTTCCTGCACGACTTCGTGCGGCTTCGTGAGTTCGCAGTTACCGCCTTGTTCGGCGGCCAGATCGACCACCACGCTACCGGCTTGCATGGATTCGACCATCGCCGCGGTTATCAGCTTGGGCGCCGGTTTGCCGGGGATCAGCGCCGTAGTGACGATGATGTCCACGTCGGCAGCCTGCTGTGCAAACAGCGCCATTTCCGCCTCGATGAATGCCTTGCTCATGACCTTGGCGTAACCGCCTTGGCCAGAGCCCTCTTCCTCGAAATCCAGCTCGAGGAACTCGGCGTCCATGCTCTCGACCTGTTCTTTGACTTCAGGTCGGGTGTCAAACGCGCGGACGATCGCGCCCATGCTCTTCGCCGCACCGATCGCGGCGAGTCCCGCCACGCCAGCGCCGATGACGAGTACTTTCGCCGGCGGAATCTTGCCGGCAGCCGTGATCTGGCCCGTGAAGAACCGGCCGAAATGCTGGGCTGCCTCGACAATGGCCCGGTAGCCGGCGATATTCGCCATCGAACTGAGCGCGTCCATCTTCTGCGCACGCGAGATGCGCGGAATACTGTCCATCGCGAGCGCCGTGACGCCGCGCTCGGCAAATTTCTGGAGAAGATCGGGGTTCTGACCGGGCCACAGAAAAGAGATCAAGACCTGCCCGGCACGCAGCCGGCCGATCTCATCCGCGGCACCTCCGTCTATCGGCGCGCGCACCTTCAATAGAATATCGCTGTCCGCCCACAGGCTCGCAGCGTCGGCAACGACGTCGATGCCCGCCTCGCGGTAGGCGTTGTCGTCGAAGTTCGCCGCCGCGCCAGCCCCTGCCTCAACGGCCACGTCGAAGCCGAGTGCTTTGATTTGAGCCGCGACCTGGGGCGTGGCGGCAACGCGCCGTTCGTCCTTGAAGGATTCTTTGGCAATACCGATTCTCATACGACTACTCCTGCCAGCCACACCGAGCTAGCACCTTAATTCAACACGGATGTGGTTAACGATTCTTTTACAGTGTCCGGCTGTGAATAGGTTCCGATCGCCGGACCCTCGTTGATTGCAGGCGCGATTGTAAACAAATCGGCCGGCGCGTTCCTGCCGGGCGGCAAAAAGGGCACCCCGGCCGAGTCAGATTAAGGGGGAACCGTACGGCGCGAATGCGGCGGCGATGTCAGTCCCGCGCGCCGGGCCGATTCCGGCGCAGGCGCCGATCGCGCAGCATGCGCCGCTGGTCGGGGCTCAAACTCCGATAGCGCTGTTGCAGCTCCATGCGCCGCTCCGGCGGCAGGCGCTGGAAGCGCTGGAAGGCGTTCTGAATGCGGTCGCGGGCATTGGGGTCCAGGCGCTGGTAGAGCTGATAGCGCTCGCGGATGTCACGCCGCTGCGCATCGCTCAGCGCGGCCCAGCGCTGAAACCGGGACATCGCCTGATCCCGCTCGCGGGCATTCATCTGCAACCAGCGCGCCGCACCGGTCGCGATTTGCTCCTGCCGCGCGGGCTCGAGCTGACCCCAATTTTGGGCATGCGCCTCGAGCAGCTGCTGCTGCGCCTGCGTCAAATCATCCCAAGCAACACCTTGCGCCACTGCAAGCTGAGCGAAGCCGATCAAGCTTGCAAAAACGCTCGCTGTTTTGAGCGTTCTAATCATCATCCTGCTCCTCACTCGGTTCCGGTTCCGCAACCTTCTCCTCGTCCTCGGCTTCCCATTCCGCAACGGCAAGCCACTCATCGTCAGTGCCCTGCCAGCTTCCAAGGTAGGCTAGCAAGTCGAGGTCCGGCGCTTCGTCATCGGCCGCGCCGGCGGCCAGCGGCAACGCCGCGAGCGAAATCGCCAGACCGATCAGACGCATAAGCCCTGCGAACCGGTCAGATCGCTCAGCCGACGCCATCTACGATCTCGCCGCCGGACTCGATGACGTTTTCGGCATCCAGCCATTCATAAAACTCGAGCTCGGCGAGCATTTCCAGTTCCTCCTCACCGAGCAATAGCTCCAGGTCCGCGGCCGCGACCGTGCCGAAATCGCCCTCGGCATCCGGAATGCCGCGCTCCAAGCCCGGTACGATCAGGACTGCCAGCACAATGGCCGCAGCGGCCGGTGCCCAGACTTTCGGTGCCGCGAACCACGGCGGCGAATCGAGTTCCTCGAGCGCGCGCTGGCGCGCTTCGCGCAATCGCTTTCTGGTTGCAGCGTCGAGCTCCTGGACGCTGCCGTCGAATAACGCCTTGGTCTTCGCGAGCAGGTTTTCAGTCGTCTTGTCGTCGTGATTGGCCATCAGTAGTACTCACTCAATAACTCCCGCAGTCGGTGCGTCGCCCGCGACAAATGCGTCTTGACGCTACCGTCCGAACACCGCATCGCCGCCGCTGTCTCGGCGACGTCGAGCCCTTCGAAAGTTCGCAACATGAACGCCTCGCGCTGGCGCGCCGGTAGCTGTGCGAGCGCCTGCTCAAGCTCGGTCATCGCATCATCGCGGGCCACGACATCCATCGGGTTGTTGTGACTCCGGTCCCGCGCCAGCGCGACTGGATCGGGAACCTCGCTTTCTTGACCGCCGAAAAAACGCAGTACGGAGTCCCGCACACGCCGGCGCCGATGCCAGTCGCGGATACAGTTACTCAGAATTCGATAAAAGAGCGGCCGCCATTCCTCGGCCGGCCGCTTTGCGTATCGCTTGACGAGACGGATCATCGAATCTTGGACGACGTCGAACGCTTCGTCCCTGTCGCCAATACCCATGACCGCGAACCGATAAGCGCGCGTCTCGATCTCCCGAAGAAAGCGGTCCATGTCGAGATCTACCGTCAGGGCTCGGTCCTCCCCGGCCAGGCGCCCGCTGGGATGCATGACTGCTGACGTCATCGGCCTACCGTGCTGCAACTGTGAGATTCCTCGCGATCATACGCGCTCGCGCCGACTCGACGCATCCTACCGTCATCGCTCAAGATAACGCCTCAAACTCCGAACGGTTGACGCACGCGCATGAAAACGGCCGATATTGCCGCTACCGGCAGATTATGACGAATACCGTTCGTGTCATTCGCGTGGCCGTGCCGCTGCCGATCGAGCACGGTTTGGACTACCGCTGGAGCGCGGCCGAACCTGTTCCGCGCCCGGGCTGCCGCGTGCGCGTGCCGGTCGGCACGCGCACGCATACCGGCGTCGTGATTGACTCTGCGCCGTCAAATCCAATGCGCCCGGAGCGCCTCAAGGCCGCGTCCGAGGCGCTCGATCACGAGCCTATAATCGACGCCGGCATGCTGGCGACACTGCGCTGGTGCGCCGACTACTACCACCACCCGATCGGCGAGGTCATCAGTGCCGCTGTCCCCGGGTTACTACGGCGCGGGCGCAGCGCCACGGCGACACCCGAGGTCTATTGGGAGCTCACCGCAGCCGGACGCGAAGTCGACACCGCCGAGCGAGCCCGGCGCGCGCCCAAGCAGGCAGCCGTGCTCGAGTCATTCGGCGCTGCCGGCCCGTTGGCCCAAACACGGCTGCGCGAACTCGGCTTCGCGCCCGCGCAACTCGCCAAGCTCCGCGCCAAGGGCTGGCTCAAACGCGCTGCGCAAACGCCCGCCGTGATATCGGCGCCGCAGCACGACCCACCGCCGCATCCCGTGCTCACCAGCGGCCAGCGGCGCGTGCTCGAAGCCATCGCGGACGCGCCAGCCGGCTATCGTGCGTTTCTACTGCATGGGGTTACCGGCAGCGGCAAGACCGAAATCTACATGCGGCTGATCAGCGAGCAACTCGAGCGCGGGCGTCAAAGCCTGCTGCTCGTGCCGGAGATCAGCCTGACGCCGCAACTCGTCGGCCGGCTCGAACAGCGCTTCGGGGACCGGCTGGCCGTCATGCACTCCGCACTGACCGATACCGAGCGTCTAGAGGCGTGGCGTCTATGCCGGCTCGGTCTCGTCGGTGTCATCGTCGGCACGCGCTCGGCCGTATTCGCGCCACTGCGCGACCCGGCATTGATCATCATCGACGAAGAACACGATGCGTCATACAAGCAAGCGGAGGGCTTGCGCTACTCGGCACGCGACGTCGCCGTCTACCGGGCGCAACAACTCGGGGTCCCCGTGCTGCTCGGTTCGGCCACGCCGTCTCTGGAGAGCTTTCACAACGCCGAGCAGCGCCGCTACCAACTGCTTGCATTACCGGCTCGCATCGGCTCGGCGGGCAAGCCCGACATACGGCTCATCGATCTCAATCAGCATGCGGCGCGCCAGGGCTTGTCCACGCCGCTGATCGACGCGATCGAGCGCCATCTGGTCGCCGGCAATCAAATCATGCTGTTCTTGAATCGCCGCGGATTCGCGCCGGTGCTCTTTTGCCCGGATTGCCGCGAGGCCGAGGAATGTCATCGCTGCGATTCGCGGTTGACGATTCATGCGGGCAGCGGCCGGCTACGGTGCCATCATTGCGGCGCGGAGAGAACGCTGGCGTGGGCGTGCGTACGCTGCGGCGCCGAGCGCGTTGCGGTCGGTGCCGGCACGCAGCGCGTGGGTGACGAACTGCGCACGCTATTCCCTGATGCCCAACTTGCGCGGCTCGACCGTGACGCAACGGCCAAGCGCGGCAGCCTCGCCAGCGTGCTCGCCGAAGTCGAACAGGGTAAGACGCGGATTCTGGTCGGGACGCAAATGCTGGCAAAGGGCCATGATTTTCCGAATGTTACCTTGGTCGGTGTGCTCAACGCGGATCAAGGTCTGTTCGGCACCGACTTTCGCAGCAACGAGCGTCTCGCACAGACGATCATTCAGGTTGCAGGCCGTGCTGGGCGGGCCGACCGGCCGGGCGAGGTTCTAATCCAGAGCCACTTCCTGGGGCATCCACTGTTCGAGTGCCTGCTCGCGCAGGACTATCCGCGCTTCATCGCCCTCGCGCTCGCCGAGCGGCGCGCGGCGGACTGGCCGCCGTTCAGCCATTTGATACTTTGGCGTGCCCAAGCGATCAGCCGCGCCGCAGTCTTCGCTTGTCTCAACCGGCTGGCAACCGCCGCGCGGCAAGCCGGAACGACCGTTGCCGTACACGGCCCCGCGCCGGCAGCGATGGAGCGCCGCGGCGGCCGCTATCGCGCCCACGTTCTCCTCCAATGCGCGCAGCGGCGTCCGTTGCATGCGCTCGTCGACAAGCTCTTGCCGCTGGCGCGCGCGTGGCCGGAGACCCGCAAGGTTCGCCTCGCGATCGACGTCGACCCGGTGGAACTCTAGTGGGTTAGGGCTCGCGATTATTGGGCCCTATAATCGCGCTTTCCCATCGATCATTGGAACGAACTTGCGCGCCCAACTCGACAACTTGCTGAGAAAGGCGCTGGCCGATATCACGGCCGGCAGCGAAAACCTCGCGCCGAGCGATCTCGACCCGCAGATCGAGCGCACGCGCGATCCCAAGCATGGCGACTTTGCCAGCAACGTCGCATTGCGTCTGACCAAGACGCTGTCGCGGCCGCCACGGGACTTGGCGGCCGCCATCATTGCCGCCCTGCCGGCATCGCCGCTGCTGCAAGCCGCCGACGTCGCCGGGCCCGGGTTCATCAATCTCCGCCTGCGTCCCGTCGCCTATCATGAGGAGTTGGCGGCGATTCTCGCGGCGGGTGACCGTTATGGGTGCTCGCAGCTCGGCAAGGGCCAGAGTCTCATCGTCGAATACGTTTCGGCCAACCCGACCGGGCCTCTGCACGTGGGCCACGGGCGACATGCGGCGTACGGCGCCTCACTAGCCAATGTCTTGCGTGCGACTGGCCATGACGTGCACGAGGAGTACTACGTCAACGACGCGGGCCGACAGATGGAAATTCTCGCCGCCAGCGTTTGGATCCGCTACGCACAGCGCCTTGGTCACAAATTGCCGTTCCCGGGAAATTGCTACCAAGGCGCGTATGTGAGCGAGATTGCCGCGGATCTCGCGCGCCAGCACGATCGGGCGTTCGATGGCGATCTCACCGAGCTGCTGCGCATCATCGCCGCCACGGACATTGAGGCGGAGAAGCAGCTCGATCTCACGATTGCCGCAATCAAGACGCTGACCGGCGAGCAGGCTTTTCGAACCGTCTTCGATGCGGCACTCGACAGCGTGCTCGAAGACATCAAAGACGATTTGGAAGAATTCGGCGTGGTTCCGCAGAGCTGGTACTCGGAACGCAGCCTAGTCGACAGTGGCGCGATCGCGCGGGCGCTCGATCTCCTCGAGAGCAGCGGCATGCTGTACACCAAAGATGGCGCAAAATGGTTCCGCGCGAGCGATTTCGGCGACGAAAAAGACCGTGTCGTCGTGCGCGAGAACGGCGTTAGCACCTATTTTGCGTCGGACATCGCCTATCACTTTCAGAAATGCGAGCGGGGCTTCACGCATTTGCTCGACGTTTTGGGTGCCGACCATCATGGCTATGTTGCACGCGTTCAGGCTGGGCTCGAGGCGATGGGAGCGCCGCGCGACTCACTCGAGGTGCGGCTCGTGCAGTTCGTGACGCTCTACCGCGGTCAGCAAAAGATGCAGATGTCGACCCGGTCCGGGGAATACGTCACGCTGCGCCAGTTGCGCGAGGAGGTCGGTAATGATGCCGCGCGATTCTTCTACGTGTCGCGCTCCAACGACCAGCATCTGGAGTTCGATCTCGAGCTTGCGAAATCCCAGTCGAACGATAATCCCGTTTACTATATACAGTATGCGCACGCGCGAATTGCGAGCATGCTAGAACGCTTGCAAGCTGAGAAGCTCGAATTTGCGGGACCGGCTGCGAGTAATCTCGCTTTACTCGTCGAACCCGAGGAACATAGCCTGATGGTCGCCTTGAGCCGCTACCCCGAGCAGCTGCAGCTCGCCGCCGTCAACCGCGCACCCCAGCAGATAGCGCACTTTTTGCGCGATATCGCGGCAGCGTTTCACACGTGCTACAACGCGCATCGCGTGCTCGTAGGGGAAACGGAGCTGCGCAATGCGCGGGTCATGCTTGCCCTAGCGACACAGCAAACAATTCGTAACGGTTTGAGCCTGCTCGGCGTCTCGGCCCCGACAGCCATGTGAGATTCGGCTTGACCGCACGTAAGCGCGCCAGCGCGAAAAAGAGATCGCAAGCAACCCCAGGCTGGGTGTGGATGCTCTTCGGCCTGAGTTTGGGCTTAGTCGTCGCCGCCGCGATCTATTTCAGCGGCCGGCGCATCGCGTTGCCCTCCCCAGTTGAGGCGCTCGCACCGGCGCAAAACCCGCCGAACGAATCCGTCGCCAGGACCATCCCAGATACCGGGCAGGCAGAACTGGCCGAACCGCACCCGGCGACGCGATTCGACTTCTACGACATGCTGCCGCAGTTCGAAGTCGTCATTCCCGAGGTCGACGCGACGGCGAGCGCCGATGTCGAAGCGACCGCCGTCGAAACACCGGGCAGTTACGTGCTGCAAGCTGGTTCTTTTCGAACGCTGGCCGACGCCGACCGGATGCAAGCCAACCTAGCGCTGCTCGGAATCGAGTCGCGCGTCCAACGCGTCGCCATCGATGAGGATATCTACCATCGGGTACGAGTCGGCCCCACTGAGAATCTCGATGAGCTCAATCAAATACGCCGGCGTCTTTGGGATGCCGAGATTGAAGTGCTGCTGATTCGAGTACCCGACTAATACCGCTATGCTCGGCATTCGGTTTTGGCAAATTCTGCTAATCGGCACAGCCTGCAATGCCGTTCACGCGCAGTCACAGCTGATCCAGATCGCCGCAACTGGCGACATCATGCTCGGCACGGACTACCCCGACAATCGCCTACCGGATGACGACGCAATGGGTTTTCTGCGGGTCGTCGAACCCGTCTTGCAAGCGGCCGATATCGCGCTCGGCAATCTCGAAGGCGTCCTGCTCGCCGGCGGCCAAGCTGCAAAGAGCTGCGCGAATCCGCAAGCCTGCTTTCTGTTCCGGTCGCCGCCGCACTACGCAGGTTATCTGCGTGCTGCCGGTTTCGACGTCCTGAGCCTCGCGAACAATCATGCCAGGGATTTCGGCGAAGACGGCCGCACTGCGACGATGGCTGTGCTCGATGAGTATGCGTTACGCCATTCCGGGCGACGCGGCGATATCGCAAGTTGGGAGCAGCTCGGTCTGCGGTTTGCGTTCATCGCATTTTCGCCGACACTCGAGTCGTACCTGCTCAACGACATTTCGACCGCTGTCATGGAAGTCATGGCGCTCGCAGCGACCCACGACATCATCATCGTGTCATTCCATGGCGGCGCGGAAGGTCCGGCAGCGACGCAACTGCCGTTCGAAGAAGAGTTCTACTTTGGGGAAACACGCGGCGAAGTGGTGCGCTTTGCCCACGAGGTCATCGACGCCGGAGCGGATCTCGTGATCGGTCACGGCCCGCACGTGCCGCGCGCCATCGAGCTCTATCGCGAGCGTCTGATCGCGTACAGCTTAGGAAATTTTGCGACGTACTATGGCGTCAGCGTGACAGGGGACGCCGGTCTCGCGCCGATTCTGGTGGCAGAAATCGACCGCGAAGGCCGCTTCGCGCGCGGCAGGATTCACTCGGCGCACCAGCTTCGGCCCCATGGGCCAAGTTGGGATCCGGCGCAGCGTGCGTTCAATCTGATTCGCCGATTGACCGAATCGACGTTCGCTGCGGAGATGTTCGAATTTGCTGCCGACGGCTCGTTTACGCCGGTGGCCGGCCACTGATGCTCGCGTACGCCGCGTAGGCTTCAGTCCTCCGCGACGACCTGGCGGAAATCGACGCCGAGCGTTCTGAGTTTGCGGTAGAGGTGGGTGCGCTCCATGCCGACTCGCTTGGCGAGTTGCCCCACCTTGCCGTTGCAGAGCAACAATTGCTGCTGCAGATAGGCTCGCTCGAATTGCTCACGGGCTTCGCGTAACGGCATAGCCAGCAAGTCTTGCTGCACGAGCAACTCCGACTTCGGTGCGTCGGTGGATAGCTCGGCCTCGACCTCTTCGAGGGAGATTTTCTCGCCGGTGCCGAGCATGAGCAATCGGCTTACGATATTCTTGAGTTCGCCGATATTGCCCGGCCACGGGTAATTGCGTAGGCGGTTCTGCGCGGCAACGCTGAACCGTCGAAACGGTAGGTTCTCCGAATCGACGAGCATGTCGACGTAATAGCGCAGGAGTTCGGGTACGTCTTCCGCATACTCGCGCAAAGGCGGCACACGGATGACTACGGTACTCAGATGGGAAACCAGCGCCCGGCGAAAATTCGGCGCCTCCTGATCGAACCCCGGCGGTGCACTGCTCAAGATGCGCAGATCGATCTGCCGGTCCGACTGGCTGGAACCCGGCCGGTAGTAGCCTTGCTCCAAAATACTGAGCAACAGCTGCTGGCTCTCCGGGGCAAGGTCGCCGATGTCGTTGATGAACAGCGTGCCGCCGTGTGCCTGCTCGAGGGCGCCGGGCTCATCGCCTTGACCGAGCAATCGGCGGTGGCCATCGGCCGCGGTCAACGCACTGCCCGTGACTTCGACGAATGGCTCGCTGGAACGGCTGCTCAGGCTGGAGATGTACCGCACAAAAGCCTCGCGGCCGCTGCCGGGCTCTCCGGTCAACAACGTATGCACGTCGTGCAGGGCGATTTTTGCGGCCTGTTCGCGCAGCGTTTTAATCGTCTCGCTCTTGCCGACAGGAGCCACCATCGGCGGCAATACGCTACGCCGTTGATCGCCTGGCTGTTTCTGCGCCAATGCTTTTTCGACGGTGCGCAGCAACTTCGCGAGCGATACGGGTTTTTCCATGAAGTCGATCGCCCCGAGCCGCGTAGCTTCGACCGCGGTATCGACGGTACCGTGGCCCGACATCATGACGACCGGGATTAACTTGTCCGCTTCCGACCACTCGCGTAGCAGCGTGATGCCGTCCGTATCCGGCATCCAGATGTCCAGCAGCACTAGATCGAAGTTATTGCTGGCGTAGGCGCGCCGCGCATCATCGGCGTCGGCGGCAGTCGTCACTGCATAGCCTTCCTCGGTGAGGATTTCCTCGAGTAGGACCCGGATGTTCGACTCATCGTCGACAATCAAGATACGCGCAGTCTTCAAGCCTGCCGCCTCCGCTTATCCGGACGACGCGAAGCAGTCTGCGCCGTATCGTCCGCCTCCCCTGATACGGGTAATAGTATACTGATCATCGCTCCACCCTGCTCGCCGTTCTGCGCCCGGATCTGTCCGCCGTGTTCCTCGACGAGCTTCTTGACGATAGCTAGCCCCAAACCCGTGCCTTTCGGTTTGCTCGTGACATAGGGATCGAAGATCTGATCGACGATCTCGCGGGCAAACCCCGGACCGTTGTCAGCGACCGTGATCTCCACGAGATTCGTCCCGCTGGCGCAAAGGTAGCGCGTTGAGATTCCGAGCCGCTCTTCCGTCTGGTGCTCCATAGCTTCGAGCGCGTTGCGGACCAGATTGTGCAAGACCTGGCGCATTCGCCCGGCATCCGCCTCGACCGGCGGCAGCGAGGAATCGAGATCCAGCGTCAGCGACAACGGCAGCTCACGATGCCGATAGAGCTCGGTCACTTCGCGGATCAACTCATTGAGGTCGAATCGGCTCATTTCCATATCGGGAGTGCGCGCGTACTCGCTGAAGGCATTGACCATTTCCTTCATCGCCTCGACCTGCTGAATAATCGTGTGGGTCGCGCGATCGAGTAACTCGGGATCGCTGAGATCCATCGGCAAATAGCGCCGCCGCAGACGCTCCGCCGACAACTGAATCGGCGTCAGCGGGTTCTTGATCTCGTGCGCCAGGCGCCGGGCGACCTCGCCCCAAGCGGCATCGCGTTGCGCCTGCAACAGTGTCGTAATGTCGTCGAAGACTACGACGTAGCCGCCGGGGTCTTCTTCCTCGGTCGATAATGCCGTGCACGCGCACATGAGGACGCGCCTGCCGATTTCGCCTCGCAGCACGATCTGTTCGCGCCACTCATGATCCCCGTGCTCCAGATGCGAGCGGGCGACAGCGAGAAACTGCGACAGCAACGGTCTCGAAGCAGCCATCTCGGTCAATGACTCCCCGACATGCGCGCCCAGATCGACACCGAGGATTGCGCCTGCCGCGTGGTTGGCTGTGCGTATTCGCAGGTCGGCTTCGAGCGCCACGACACCCGTAGACAGCCGCGCGAGTATGACTTCGAGTTTGCGGCGCTCGCTTTCGACCTCTTGCTGGCTGTGCCGGGCTTCTTCGCGAGCGCTGAGTAGCCGCTGCGTCATATCGTTGAAGGAATTGACGAGAAAGCCGATTTCATCGCGCGCCGGCAGCGGCAGCTGCGTTTCGAAATCGCCGCGGGCCACCGCGCGCGTTCCGGCCATGAGCTGCTGGATCGGCACGACCAGGCGGCGGGCAGAGAAAAACGCGCCGTAGACGGCGGCGAGCATGGTGATTAGCAGCACCAGACTCAAGGTCAGCGTGAAACTGTATTGCAGTGCCGTGCGCAGGTATGCGAGTTCCCGGTACTGGTCTACGCTCGCCTCGACTTCGTCGGCGAGCAGGCTCAGGCGTTGGTCGACGGCGAAGCGTCCCTGCAGCGTCCTGACCTCGCCCGTAGCTGCCGCCATGATGAGATTGACGGCCGTCAAGATCTCATAGCCGCCGGTCGGTAGCGGCTCCAGGCTGACACAGCAATCTGATTGGGCATCGCCCTGACGCAATTGAAAGGCGAGTTCCTCGCTCGGGTAGCGCGGCACGGCGGCTTCAGGGCTCTGCGAACTCGTCGCAAGAATCTGATTATTCGGCGCGAACACAGTGAGTTCCAACGCGCCGCTGGCGCGCCGGAGATCGCCCAGCTCGCCGACTACATCGGCCCGTTGGCTGGCCGCGAGCCGCTGGGCGATGACCTGCATCGCACTCAAGTTCTCGCGCATGCGCAAATCGAGCGCAGTGCGGCTGAGCTCGAGCGCCGTCTCCAGCCCCTGCTCGACGTCCACGTCAAACCAGCTGTCGATACCGCGATTGATGAATTGCACTGCGAAGGTGTAGACGATCAGCAGCGGCGTCACGGCCAGCGCGACGAGCAGGATCATCATGCGAGCCTTCAGCCGCGAGCCCGGGACGTGGCGGCGATAATCTCGTACGAGACGAACGAAATTGCCGGTGATTAGCAGCAGTAGGACGGCGATGCCCGCAATATTGATCAGCAAAATCCAGGGCTGCAGCCGCGCAAACTCGTCGGAGTTCTGCGCGACCTGCGAGAACAGCAGCAACACCGACAACCACAGCAGCGTGCCGAAAATCAGCGCCGCCGTGTAGGCGATCCGCTTTAATTGTCCAGCGGCCATGCGTACCACTCACTGCGTAAGGACCAATCCCGGCGCCAGAATGTAAACAGCCGCAGCGGTCCCGGAAAATCCTCCGTGCTCAGTATCGTACGCACGCGAATCTCATAGGCCTCGCCCTCCTCGAGCAAAGCCGCATCGACGAGCGGCAGCCGGGTCACGCGGCCGAGAAAGTTGAGCGCGGAAAACAAATTCGCGAATGAGTTTTGCTCGCCCGTGTTCACGTTCAAAACCAGATACCGTTCGCTCAAGGCGTGATACTGGAGCTGAAAAGACTGCCGGAGGCCAGCGGTCGTTTCGTCAAACCAAAACCGGTGCGTGTGCAGAAATTCGACCTCGATTTCGATTGTCAGCGCCACGCCCGCATCGAGGGCTTCGCGAGCCTCTGGAGACAGGCGGTACTCGAGCCAGGCATCGAGGTAGTAGACGCCGGCGTCGAGCTCGACGCTAGCCGAGCGCACCTCGAAACGGCCGGGGTCGCCCTCTTGGCCGATGGCCGCCGTCGCAGCCAGCCAGAGCGAACCGCACACGAGGGCGAGCGCCGGGGCGAGTCGGCCCCGGCGGCGCTCAGCTATGTCGGTGTCAGCCGCAAGGTCCACGAGCACTCATTATTAATTAACGCTTGTCGAGGCAAGCATAATAAAACCCATCCATATTAGCTTCTCCGGGACAGATCTGACGGCCAGAGTCCGAATCGGGCCCGCTCAGCACCGCATCGCCGGTCGCGTGCAGGAACTTCTCGATCTGCTCGTAATTCTCGCGCCTCGTGATCGTGCAGGTTGCGTACACGAGCCTGCCGCCGGGGACCAACATCGGCCACAAAGCCGCCAACAATCGTGCCTGTTGCGCAGCCACCGCGGCGAGATCGTCGGGGCGCCGCAGCACCTTGATGTCCGGGTGACGGCGAATGACCCCCAAGGCACTGCATGGCGCGTCGAGCAAAATGCGATCGAACGGCTTGCCGTCCCACCAATCGGCCGGCTGGCCCGCATCGCCGCAGCGCGTCCGGCCAACCAGGCCGAGCCGCTTGAAATTCGCCTCGACCACGGCCAGGCGCTCCGCGTCGGCGTCGATCGCGAGCAGGGTATCGAGTTGCGGACAGCTCTCCAGAATGTGCGCGGACTTCCCGCCCGGTGCTGCGCAGGCATCGAGGACACGCTGGCCAGGCTGCGGCTGCAGGTATCCGGCCGCGAATTGTGCCGCGGCATCCTGCACGGACACGAGCCCGTCCGCGTAGCCCGGCAGTTCGGCCGTCGGCCGGGGCTGCTCCAGCAACACGGCCGTCGCAGGCTCGTGCGCTGCCTGCGCGGCGATGCCGTGACTGGCGAGCAACTGCAGGTATGCCGCTCGATTCGTGCGCAGCGCATTGATACGCAGCCACATCGGCGGTGGCTGGTTGTTGGCGGCAACGATCGCTGCGGCCGCATCCGGACATTCGTGTTCGATTACGCCGAGCAGCCATGCCGGATGACTCGTGAGCGCCTCGGGCGCAGCCTGCATCCTCTCATCGAGCGCCGCGCGCTCGCGCAAAAACCGGCGTAACACCGCGTTGATGAGGCTCTTGGCACCGGCGGCGCCGACGACCTCGGCAGCCGCGACCGTCGCGGACACGGCGGCATGGTCAGGTATGCGCAGCCACTGCAGCTGGAATAGCCCAACCCGCAGGAGCGCGCCAAGGATTGCGTCGCGCTTGCGCAATGGGCGGGTTAACAGCTGATCGCACTGCCACTGGAGGCGATAGTGCCAGCGCAGCGAGCCGTACGAGATGGCCCGCAGCAGCGCGGCGTCGCGGGGCGCCTCGATGGCGGTGTCCTCGAGCGCGCGGTCCACGGACACGCCGTTGGCGATCACCGCGGCGTTGATCTGCGCGGCGACGCTGCGCAATTCTGCGCCCACGGCTACTGGGCGCTGGCGTTTAGATGACAAACCGTGCGCCTTGGAGACTGTGCGCGGCGAGATAAGCTCTCGCCCCCATTGCCTTGCTACCCGGCGCCTGAAGCCTCTCGATGCGCAGCATCCCGGCGCCGGCGGCGACGTCGATGCCATTGCGATGGCACGCGAGGATCGTTCCGGGTTCCCCTGCAACCGGCGCGTCCAGCGCTTGAGCTTCCCAAATTCGTAGCGTTTTACCGCCAGCGAGCCGCGACTCGGCGACCGGCCAAGGATTGAAGGCCCGGATCTGTCGTTCGAGGACCGCTGCCGGGCGCCGCCAGTCGAGCCGGGCTTCGCGCTTGTCAATTTTCGCCGCATAGGTGGCCTTGGTATCGTCCTGAGCTACAGGAATGATCCCACCAGTCAGGATTTGGTCCAGCGAGTCGCGCAGCATGCGCGCGCCAAGATCCGCGAGCCGATCGTGCAGCGCTCCGGCGGTTGCCCGTGCGCCGATGTCGACCGCTTCGCTGATGAAGACCGGGCCGGTGTCCAGGCCGATCTCCATTTTCATGAGGCTGACGCCGGTTTGCGAATCGCCGGCGAGGATGGCCCGTTGAATCGGCGCGGCGCCGCGCCATCGCGGCAGCAAGGACGCATGAATATTAAGCGCGCCATGACGGGGCCAATCGAGTAAGCACTGCGGCAACAGCAAGCCATATGCGGCCACGACGAGTAGATCGGGTATCGGCTCCCGATCGCCCAGGGGAGGCCCTTCGCGCTTTAGCGTTGCCGGTTGCATGACCCGCAGCCCATGGCGTAAGGCCAGCTCTTTGATCGGGCTGGCGGTCAGCCGCCGGCCGCGGCCTGCCGGCCGGTCGGGTTGCGTCAGGACGTGCGTGACGCGGCAATTTGACGCCAACAGCGCCTGCAATGCCGGTACTGCGAACTGCGGCGTGCCCGCGAACGCAATTGCCGATCGTCCCTCAGCCTTCGGATCGTGCGCGGCCGAACTCGGGCTCAAATGACCGGTGCCGACAGGCGCACAGGCTCGGAATCGGGGTCGCCGGTTTTGGTCTTGGCCTTCTTGCGCGCCTTTTTTTTGAGGCGATCCCGCTTCAGCGTCGACAGATAATCGACGAACAGTTTGCCGTCGAGGTGATCGATCTCGTGCTGGATACAAATCGCGAGCAGCCCGTCAGCCTCGAATTCCAGCGCAGCGCCGTGTTCGTCCAATGCGCGAACTTTGATGCGCTCGGCACGATCAACCGTCTCGAACACTTCCGGGACCGACAGACAGCCTTCCTCGTAGCTCACCGTCCCCTCGGCGCTCAAGATTTCAGGGTTGATCAGGCAGTAGGGCGCGTTGCGCTCCTCCGACACATCCAGGACCGCCAGCCGCTTGTGGACGTTGACTTGGGTCGCCGCCAGGCCGATCCCCGGCGCGGCATACATTGTTTCGAGCATATCGGCCACGAGCTGGCGGATTTCGGCGTCGATATCTGTGACGGGTTCCGCGCGAATACGCAGGCGCGGATCCGGGTACTCGAGAATTGGGAGATTCGCCATTGTGGTTCGCTGGGGATTTCGTGTATAACGGCTCGAACTTAAGTTAACTATTTGAGTTTACAGGAATAGTCGTAAACCGTCAGATGCCCAGTAGCGGACTTTCCGGGTACCGCCTGCGGTGCCTAGATTACACCAGCCGGGTTCTGAGGGTCAGTTCCTGAGGATCTTTTGACCGGTATTAGGGAGCCTCGAGTCATGTTCTACCCGTATCCGCCAGCCCTCCGCCCCGCGATCCTCGCCGGGCTCGCCATCTCGATCCTGGGCCTGGTGGCCGCCTGCAGCACGAGTCAGAGCCGAATCGAACCGACCTTGGCAGCCGCAACGCTGCCGGCGAGTAACGGCCCGCTTGCGGCGCAGCAGGCCGTGCGCGACACGACCCGCGCAGTCGGCCAGGTCACGCCGCCGCCCGTACTCGTCAATCCGCGTCATCCGGATCGGTACGTCGTCCAACGTGGCGACACACTCTGGGATATCGCGAGCATGTTCTTACAGGACCCGTGGTATTGGCCGGAAATCTGGCAGATCAATCCGCAGGTCGCCAATCCGCACTTGATCTATCCGGGCGATGTGCTGTCGCTCGCGTACGTTGACGGTCAACCCGTGATTCAGCTCGAACGGGGCACGGCCGCGACCGGCGGTGTTACGCGCCTGTCGCCTCGCATACGCGCCGAACCTCTCGAGGAAGCGATTCCGACGATTCCATTCGAAACCGTTCGCGCATTCGTCTCGCGGCCGTCGTTGATCGAGGCCGGTCAGCTCGACACGCTGCCTTACGTATTCGCGCACTCCGAAGGTCTGGTCGGTAGCTCAGGCCGGGAAGTCTACGTGCGTGGCGCGAATACGCCGGCCGATGCGGTCTACTCCTTGGTTCATCGTGGCGATGCGCTCGTCGATCCCGACGACGGTGAGACCGTCGGCTATCAAGGCATTTATGTCGGCCAGGGCCGTATTACGCGCTCGGGTGATCCCTCGACGTTGCTGTTGACGGCAAGCGCCCGCGAAACGCTGATCGGCGACCACCTCATGCAGGAAGATGCCGAGTTACCGGTCAATTATTTTCCGCGCGCGCCGGAGTCTGACGTCCAAGGCAGCATCATCTCGATCGTGGACGGCATCTCGTTGATCGGTCAGTACCAAGTGATCGTCATCAACCGCGGCGCGCGGGACGGCTTGGAACCCGGCCATGTTCTACAGGCCTACCGGGCCGGGCAGGTCGTCCGTGACGAGGTCGGTCGATCACGCTGGTTCGCCGAGAAAGTTCGCTTGCCCGACGAGCAGGCCGGTACCATGATGGTCTTCCGCACCTTCGACCGAATTAGCTATGCCTTGGTCATGGAGGCCACGAGCGAGATCCGCGTCCTGGATATCGTGCGTAATCCGTAACGATCTCGGCGCCGCCGGCGCCGAGACATCCTGCTCGTGGCGACGATTCTGGTCCTCCGCGTGCCATGGCGCTTGATGCGTGGCTTCGTACGGCCTATGCGGCGCCATCCGGCGGCCGCCGCTGGCTCGACTTGCTGGCGAAACACGGCGACGTCATCCACATACTCAATCTACCGCGCGCCGAACTCGAAGCCGCGGGCCTGTCGCGCGCATGCGTCGACAAATTGCTCGCACCCGATACCGCAATTCTCGATGCCTGGCGCGACTGGCTCAGCCCACCGGGACGGGCATTCGTTGCGCTCGATAGTCCGGCGTATCCGGCTCTGCTGCGCGACTCACCGGACCCACCGGTCGCGCTCTGGGTCGCCGGCGGCGATCTCGGATTGCTCAACGCGCCGCAGATCGCGATCGTCGGCAGCCGCAATCCGACGCGCAGTGGCCGCGATACGGCGGAACGATTTGCAAGCTATCTGTCCGAACGTGGCCTGACGATCACGAGCGGGCTGGCGACCGGAATCGACGGCGCGGGCCATTTGGGCGCGTTGGCCGGCGGCGGCGGTACGATCGCGGTGCTCGGCTCGGGTCTCGATATCATCTTTCCGCCCAGCCACACGGGACTCGCCGAGCGCATCGCGGCGAACGGCTTGCTCGTGTCGGAGTTCCCGCCGGGGACGCCGCCGCGGGCTGCGCATTTTCCACAACGTAATCGAATCATTGCCGGACTCAGCATCGGCACGCTCGTAGTGGAAGCGGCACGCCGCAGTGGCTCGTTGATTACGGCACGGCTCGCCGGCGAATACGGTCGCGAAGTGTTCGCGATTCCGGGATCAATTCATAATCCGCTCGCAAAAGGTTGTCATGAACTCATTCGCCAAGGCGCCAAGCTCGTCGACGACGCGGCAGATATTTTGGTTGAGCTTGCGCCGCTGCTTGCAATCGAGCTCGAACGCACAGCGCCTGTAGATTCCGCGGAAATCGCGCCGCTCTCTTTGACAGAACAACCGGCGTATAAAGCGCTCCTCGAAGCGCTCGGTTTTGATCCCATTGGGTTCAGCATGTTGGTCGAGCGCACTGGATTGACGGCAGCGGAGCTTTCCTCCATGCTCCTGGTCCTAGAATTCGAGGGGCTAGTCGAGTCGCTGCCAGGCAGCCGATACGCTCGCCTGGCAGAGAGGACTTCATGAAAGAGACCGTTCTCGACGTGCTCATGTATTTATTCGAGTGCTTCGTCGACAGTGAGGACGATCCCGAGCCGGATCGCACCGAGCTCAGGGAAGAACTCGAGCGGGCGGGCTTTCGCGAACGCGAGATCGATCGTGCTTTGGACTGGCTCGACGGTCTCAACGTCGCGGAGCTCCGCGCCGATACGCCCACACCGAGAACCGCGACTGTTCGAATATACGATCGGCTCGAGCAGGAACGGCTCGATTCTCCGTGCCGCGGTTATATGCTGCATCTCGAACAGATCGGCATTCTCACACCCGCGCAGCGCGAGGTCGTCATCGATCGGCTCATGGCGCTCGACGGCAGCGACATCGATATCGAACAGATAAAGTGGGTCGTAATGATGGTTCTGTTCAGCCAACCTGGCCAGGAACAAGCCTACGCCCGAATGGAGGACTTGGTTTTCGCAGATGAGCCCGCCTGGGTGAACTGAAGTCGCCGCTCCCCACTCAACCTGCGCATGCCCTGTGGCGGTTAGCGCGATCAATTGTTGTCATCTTTTTAATAAATGAGCATCAATCTCGTCATCGTCGAGTCGCCCGCTAAGGCTCGGACCATTGAGAAATATCTCGGCAAGGATTTTCACGTTCTTGCCTCGTATGGTCATGTCCGGGATCTAGTGCCGAAGGAAGGCGCGGTCGATCCGGAGCAAGACTTTGCGATGAAGTATCAGCTCATCGAGAAGAATCAGAAACACATCGACCGGATTGCCAAAGAACTAGCGAAAGCGACCAACCTATACCTCGCAACCGACCCTGACCGCGAGGGCGAGGCAATTTCTTGGCACATCTGTGAGGTGCTGCGTGAACGCGGCCTCTTAGAAGATAAGAATGTCAGCCGCGTCGTGTTTCACGAAATTACCAAGCGTGCCATTCAAGAAGCGATCGAGACGCCGCGACCGTTGTCGGGCGATCTCGTCAATGCGCAGCAGGCGCGCCGCGCTTTGGATTATCTCGTCGGCTTTAACCTCTCGCCGCTGCTGTGGAAGAAAGTGCGCCGCGGCCTGTCAGCCGGCCGCGTGCAGAGCCCTGCGCTGCGGCTGATCGTCGAGCGCGAAGATGAAATCTCCGCTTTCAAGCCTAGAGAGTATTGGTCGATCGGGGCACTCGCAAAACACAACGAGGATGAAATCCCCACGCGCCTGTTCCTCTACGGCGGCGACAGAGTCGAGCAGTTCACGTTTACGAGCGAGGCGCAAGTCCGCGAAGCGGAGCAGACGATTCGTGCGACCGCCGACGGCGTGCTCAACGTCGCACAGGTCGAGAAAAAGCAACGCCGCCGCAATCCCGCCGCGCCGTTCACGACCTCGACGCTGCAGCAGGAAGCGTCGCGCAAGCTCAGCTTCAGCGCCCAGAAAACGATGATGGTCGCGCAACGGCTCTACGAAGGTATCGAGATCGGCGACGGTGCCGTCGGCCTCATCACCTATATGCGTACCGACTCGGTGACGATCGCCGGCGAGGCGCTCGAGGAGTTGCGCGAGGTCATCGCCTCGCGGTACGGCGACGAGAACCTCCCGGAAACGGCGAGGCAGTACACGACGAAAGCCAAGAACGCGCAAGAAGCGCATGAGGCGATACGGCCGACTTCCGCGCTGCGCAGCCCGGACGAACTCAAACGCCGCCTGAGCGCCGACCAGTTCAAACTTTACGAGCTGATTTGGCGGCGAACCGTCGCTTCGCAAATGAGCCCGGCGATTTTCGACACGGTCCGGGTCGACATCGCCGCAGGCAAGTCTCCCGACGCGGAAATCTTGTTCCGGGCGACGGGCTCGGTGCTGGTCAAGCCCGGCTTCATGGCCGTCTACCAGGAGGGGCTCGACGACAGCGCCCAGGACGAGCGTGACAAAATTCTCCCGCCGCTCGAGCAAGGCGACGAGCTGGTCCTCGCCGAGATCCAGAGCGAGCAGCATTTCACCGAGCCGCCGCCACGGTATTCGGAAGCCACGCTCGTCAAGGCACTCGAAGAATACGGCATCGGCCGACCATCGACCTATGCATCGATCATCTCGACCTTGCGCAACCGCGAGTACGTGGAGATGGAAAACCGTCGCTTTATCCCGACCGACGTCGGCAAGGTCGTCAACCGTTTTTTGACCGAGCATTTCGCACAGTACGTCGATTACGAATTTACCGCGCAGCTCGAGGACGATCTCGATGCCGTATCGCGCGGCGAGAGCGAGTGGATTCCGCTGTTGCACAAATTCTGGAAGGATTTCAGTGCGCTTGTCGAGCACACTGAGGCCTCGGTCACGCGCGAGCAAGCGTCGCAGGCACGCGTGCTCGGCGACGATCCCAAGAGCGGCAGGCCAGTCAGCGTTCGCATGGGCCGGTATGGCGCATTCGTCCAGATCGGTACGAAAGACGACGAGGACAAGCCGCTGTTTGCGGGCTTGCGTCCCGGACAGAAGATGGACGAAATTAGCTTCGAGGAGGCGCTCGATCTATTCAAGCTGCCCCGTAAGCTCGGAAAGACAGCAGACGATGAGCCAGTATCGGCCAGCATCGGCCGGTTTGGCCCATACGTTCGCTACGGCAACAAGTTTGTATCCATACGCGGCGACGATCCTTACACGATCGACTTGGCGCGCGCGCTGGAGCTCATCGAGGAAAAGAAGATAGCCGACGCCAATCGCGTCATTCAGGACTTTCCCGAAGCGGAAATCCAGGTGCTGAACGGCCGCTACGGTCCGTACGTCACCAACGGTAGCAAGAACGCAAAAATTCCGAAGGTTCGCGATCCCTCCACGCTGACGCTCGAGGAATGCCAAGAACTCATCGCGGCCGCCCCAGAGCGACGGGGCCGCCAGGCCAGCAAGAAAAAAACTAAAAAGAAGGCCGGCAAGAAATCTGCGGCCAAAAAGAAGAGCCGCAGCAAAGGTAGCGCCGACGCGCAGCAGGCGCCTAGCTAACCCGTCAAGCCGGCATCGCGGGCATGCGGGCATTTCCGACACACCATCGTTCCAGCGGGACGCGTTACGTCCCGCGCGTCGAAGCGGCCGTGCTCGCGCTGTTGGCCGGCGGTGTCATCGCCTATCCAACCGAAGGCGTCTACGGCTTGGGGTGCCTGCCGAGTGACGCCGACGCGATCCATCGGCTCTTGCGCGTCAAGCGCCGAACGTGGCGCAAGGGGCTCGCACTCGTGGCCGGCAACATCGAACAGCTCGAGCGGCTCGTCGTATTGCCCCGCGGCCCCTTAGGCGAAGAAATCGCCTCGAGCTGGCCCGGACCGGTCACGTGGGTGCTCCCGGCGCAGCCCGGGATTCCGCGCCTGCTCACGGGCGGCCGCGAGACGCTCGCTGTGCGTGTAACGGATCACGGGCTGGCCAAAGCACTATGCTTACGTGCCGGCAGCGCGCTCGTGTCGACGAGCGCCAACCGCAGCCGCAATGCGCCCCTGCGCACCGCACTGCGCGTGCGCCGCGCGTTGGGCTCTGAGCTCGACTACGTCCTCGCCGGTCCGCTCGGCGTGCTCGCCGGACCAACGCCAATTCGGGACGGCGCGACGGGCGCCTATTTACGCGGCGCCTGACGGCCTCGCTTCGTTTGCCGTTGGGCGCGGCGCGGCCTTGTGATACCGTCGCAGCAATTATGTCTAACAGCCGGAATAATCATTAAATATTGCAACGGCAAGTTGGCGGTATCGGTCTTCGTCGCGGCGCTCCTCGCGCTGACGGGATGGCCCGACGCGGGCCTTGCGCTCGAGCACGCCTCGCCAGCGGCGCCCCTGCGGCTTGCAGCCCCGGCCCGTGCCGCCAAAGTCGGCAGCGAAGTGTATCTCGTCCAGCTTGCCGAGCCGGCCGTGTTGAACTATCGGGGCGGGCGCTCCGGCCTCGCCGCAACACGCCCCGCAGCCAATTCGAAACTCCAGCCGAACGCAGGGCCGGTGGCCAGTTACGCGCAGTACCTCGAAGCGACCCACGACCGTGCCCTAGCGCTGGCCGGCGCCAACGCGGCAAAACTCCACAGTTATCGCTACGCTTTTAACGGTTTCGCCGCGCGGCTTACTGCCGATCAGGTCTCGCGGCTGCGGCGGGATGGATCGGTGACGCGCATCTGGGTTGATACCGAACAATACGTTCAAACGACCAACAGTGCCGTATTTCTAGGTCTGGAGAATCAGGACGGCGGCTTACGCGCCGATCTCAAACTCCGCGGCGAAGACATCATTGTCGCAGTCATCGACAGCGGTATTGCGCCCGGGCACCCGTCGCTGCGCGACACCGAGGAGCAGATTCCGGATCGCTGCACCTCGCGCTGGGCCGAGGCCTCCTGGCTCGGCGTGTTTCTCTGCGGCGCCGTCAAGCGCAACCCGCCGCTGCTGCGCATGTATGAGCCGCCCCTGGATTTTCACGGCGAATGTCAGAGCGGCATTGGCTTCGAGCCGACGGACTGTAATAACAAACTCGTCGGCGCCCGTTATTACATCGATGGGTTTCTTGCGCGTAACGAGCTCGATCCGGGCGAGTTCATCTCGCCACGCGATGCGGACGGGCACGGCACACATATCGCGACAACGATTGCCGGGAATCCCGTCGTGGCGAGCTTGTTCGGCACACGCATCGGCCGCATCGCCGGCATCGCGCCGCGCGCGCGCATTGCGGCCTATAAAGCCTGTTGGCTCAAGCCAGGGGCCGTACGGGCGAGCTGCAGCACCTCCGATCTCGTGCAAGCGATCGACGACGCCGTAGCCGACGGCGTGGACATCATCAATTATTCGGTCGGCAATCTCGAAGCCGGCCTAGATGCCCCCGATGACATCGCATTGCTCAATGCCCTTGAAGCAAGTGTCTTCAGCGTCGTCGCCGCCGGCAACGACGGGCCCGGTCGTGCAACGATCGGCTCGCCCGGCAGCGCGCCGTGGGTCTTGACGGTTGCCGCCTCGACCCAGACCGGCAATCGTTTCGACGAGGCCATCACGATCACCGCACCGGACCGGCTCGCGCGCTTGGTCGAGATGATCGAAGCAAGCTTTACGCCGCAACTCAGAGATCGCGCCGCGCTCGAAGCGGACCTCGTGCTAATCGATGACGGCCAGAGCGTGTTGGCCGACGGGCTGACCGGATCGATTCGCGACGGCTGCGAGCCCTTGGTCAATGCGGCCGAGTTACGCGGGAAGATCGCCTTGCTGCGTCGCGGCGGCTGCACGTTCCAGACCAAGCTCGCACGAGTCGCGGACGCCGGCGCCAGCGGCGCGGTCGTCTACAACGACAGCGGCGCGCCGGTCGTAATGAATGGCGACGCTGGCAGTGTCTCGATTCCGGCCGTCATGATCTCCGCGGCCGACGGTCAGCTGCTCGTCGATGAATTGCTCGCCGATACCGTCGTAACGGTGGAGCTCGCCAAAGGCGTATTCCTGACGCGCTCGCAATCAGGCAAGGTCCTCGGCAATTTCTCATCACGCGGCCCATCGCTCGCCGAACCCGATTTTCTGAAACCCGACGTCACGGCCCCGGGCGTGAAAATCTTCGCCGGCCACACACCAAATGTTGCCAACGGCTTACAGGGCGAGTTCTATCAGTACCTGAGCGGCACGTCGATGGCGGCGCCCGAGGTCGCCGGCGTCGCGGCCCTGCTCAAAGAGGCGCACCCTGACTGGCCGCCGACGCTACTGAAGTCCGCCCTGACGACGACGGCACAGAGCGGCGTGCTCAAAGAAGACGGCACGACGCCCGCGAGCCCGTTCGATACCGGCGCGGGCCATATCGAGCCGAATCGTGCTATCGATCCGGGTCTGGTGTTCGACACGACCTACCTAGAGCACGCCGGATTTCTCTGTGGTCTGGATCCAGCGCCTTTCAATGCGGCGGACTGCGAAGTTCTGGCGGCGGCCGGCTTCTCGCAAGAGGCGCGCGACCTGAACGTCGCCTCGATCGGCATCGGCGAACTCGTCAGCGGCGATGCCGTGTCGCGTCGCGTGACGAATATCGGGCCACCGGCGAGCTACACGTTCACTGTGCAAGAGCCGCTCGGACTCGATCTCGTCGTGCAACCGACGACACTCAGTCTTGGCACTGGCGAAACGGCGCAGTTTAGCGTGCTGTTTCAGCGCCAAGACGCCCCGGTAGACACGTGGTCATTCGGCAGACTCACATGGACGGACGGCGTCCACAACGTCGCAAGTCCGATAGCGGTTCGACCCGTGTCCCTGCGGGCTCCCGAGGAACTCAGCTTCCGCTCGGCAACCGGTAGCGCGGACATACCTGTCGCATTCGGTTATGCGGGCGCGTATCAAGCGCGGGTGCACGGATTGCAGCCGGCGCTCACGGATTACTGTTTCGACGCCGATGATATGCCCCAACCGTGCCTAGTCACGGACGATCCGGGCAACGCGTTTTCGTTCCGCTTCGACAACGGCGTCAATGCGCACCTCGTCGAGATTCCACCCGATCAGCTCTTCGCGCGGTTCGCCCTGTTCGACGAATATACCGACGGCAACGACGATCTCGATCTGTATTTGTTCTATTGCCCCGATGATCTATGCACGCAGATTGGGCAGAGCGGCAGCTTCACGTCGGCGGAGGAAATCAATCTCGTGTCGCCGGCTGCCGGCCTCTACGCGGTACTCGTGCATGGTTTCGAGACGGACGAGCTAGCCGGCGGTGCAGGCGCGCGGTACACGCTGTTCGGCTGGTCGATTGGCGCCGATGATGTCGTCGGCAATCTCAGCGTCACCTATCCAGTAACGGTCAGCGACGGCGACCGCGTCGATTTAGCGATCGACTGGGGCATCCTCGATCCGGCCACGCGCTACCTCGGTGCGATCTCCCACAACACGCCCAATGGGCTATACGCCCTGACGCTACTGACGATCGACTCGCCATAGGCTCTTAGCGCCTGCGACGGTATGCCTCGGGATCCCAACGTTCCATGAAGATCTCCGGGTGGCCCAGCGGGCGAAAACCAAAGCGCGCGTAAAGTCCGTGTGCATCGCGCGTTGCGAGCATCCAGCGGCGTAAGCCCTGTAACTCGGGATGCTGGGTGACGCACTGGATGAGCCATTTCGCTAGACCTTGACCGCGATAGCCCTCGTGCACGAAGACATCCGCCAGATAAGCAAAGGTCGCCCGATCGCTGACCACCCGCGCGAAGCCGATCTGCCTGTCGCCATCGAATAGCGAGAAACAAAGCGAGCCTTGGATCGACTTGGCGACTGTCGCGACGGGAATCCCCTCAGCCCAGTACGAGGTCGCGAGAAAGTCCGCGATCACGGCGACATCGGCCCGCGCCGGGTCGGTCGTAATCTCAAAGGGTGCATCGGTCCAACTCAACGACATGGCCGGCTACTCGGAAGGAGACTGGAACACCGGCTCACAGCGAACGTCGGTTGTCACCGAATTGGCGATGTAGCAGGCCTCGTGGGCCGCCTCGTGCATTGCCCGAATCTCATCGCGTGTCGGCAGAGTTCTTCCGGAGAAGGTGACGTGCGGGCGCAAGATCACGACAGAGATCGCGAATTTGCCATGCGCGTTTCTTGCGAGCGTGCCGGTCGGCGTATCGCGATACTGATCCACACAGAACTTCCGCTCCGCGGCGATCGCGAGGAACCAGAGCAGATGACAACTCGAGAGAGACGCGACGAACGCTTCTTCCGGATCTATCGCCGCCGGGTCGGACATTGGCTCGGGAACGCTCGACGGAGCAGAGGAGCCGGCGAATTCGAGGCCGCCATCGAAACGCCAGGTGTGTTTGCGGCTATAGCGCTTGTCCGTAAAGCTTTGCTCGCCCCGCCGCCAGCGGAGTTCCGCCGTGTAGTCAGCCATCGCGCCGTCTCCCAGGCTTAACGAGCGCAGCGCACGCGTCGTGACGAAAACAGTCGACGAGGTGATCGTTGACGAGTCCGGTCGCCTGCATATGCGCGTAGATAATCGTCGAGCCGACGAAACTAAAACCGCGGCGCTTGAGATCCTTGCTCAACGCATCCGACTCGGGACTAGTAGCCGGCATATCGCCCTGCTTTTTCCGGCGGTTTCGAATCGGCCGCCCGTCGACGAACCGCCAGACGTAGTGATCGAAGCTACCGAATTCTTCCTGCAAGGCAAGGAAACATCGCGCATTGCTAATTGCCGCGACGATCTTCTGGCGATTGCGAATGATCCCCGCGTCATTGACGAGCCGCTCGACGGAGCGGCTGTTGAAGCGCGCAACGCGCTGGGCGTCGAAGCCCGCGAACGCGCGCCGATACGCTGCGCGCTTGCGCAATACGGTCGCCCAGCTCAGGCCGGCCTGGGCGCTCTCGAGCACGAGAAACTCGAAGTGGCGAGCGTCGTCGTAGACGGGCACGCCCCATTCTTCATCGTGGTAGCGCTGATAGGCTGCATCGACGCCGAGGCTCCACGGGCAGCGGCTAAAGCTCATGGCGGTTTTTTGGTCTGAACTGTTCGGGCGAGACTCCGCTGCGAGTGTAACCCAGCTTGCCGCGCACGGGCGTAAGCCCGTTTAGCCCGATTGGATTACTAGGCGCCTGTCGGACTCAGGATCATCTCGCCTCGCTACGATGCCCTGAGTCCGACAGGCGCCTAGGTGGTCCATGTGATGGCGTCGGTCACGGCTCGGCGTACCGTCTCGAAGGACTCATCCGCGTCGCCTAGAATCGCGACACTGCCGGACTCCAGCGGTAACAGTTCCCCGCGCAAGCCGTCCTCGGGTAGCTCGAGCGGCAGCGGTGCGGATAGGTTCTCGCGGGGTAGGAGCAGCACCATGATAGGGCCCGCCTCGCCCTGCACCACCAGATGCGGCACCCAGCGACCGTTCACCAGACAGGAACGCGCATAGCTGACGACGCTGAGGCGCTCGAGATCGACACTTGCCTGCCCGCCGAGCGCGGCTACCAAGGCCGCCGGTGACACGGCCACTTCGGTCCGCACCCATGCGGCCGGCTCATGATGCCAGTGGTCCTGAATGGCGAGCGCGAGCTGGTTGGGGTCATTACTCGGTAGGAATGTAACGCCAACCCAGACAGCGACGGCGGCAACGGCCGCAGCTGCAGCCGCTGCGTACCACGGACGCCTGTCTCCCCACGCAACAGAATGCTCCGTCGCCGCAGCCGTCGATCTTACGCGCGCGACATCGAACCGGAGCGCATCGGCAACCAATGCTTCGGCAGCACGCAGGCGATTCGCATAAGCGGCGCACGCGGCGCAGCTGTGCTCATGCGCGATCCCTGCCTCATCGAGGCTGGCGGGATCTGCTCCCAATCGCTCTCTAAAGAGTTCGCAGTCCATAGTCTTCATCCTTCAACGCTTCCGAGCGTTGGGCCGATTCGCTCGACGAGCTTCTTCCGTGCTCGGTGCAACCTCGTCAATACGGCGCCTTGCTTCAGACCCAAGGCAGCGGCGATCTCCGCCGTGCTCAACCCCATCAATACCTGCAAGACCAATGGCTCGCGGTAGTCATCTTCGAGCGCGAATATCGCCTTGCGCATATCCTCGACGTCCGAATCCTCGTGCGTCGCAATCAAGGCCGCATCAGCCGCGCTCAAGTCATCGATATCCCGCGTCTCCAGACGCTTGCGCTCGTAGACGCGAGCGTGTTCGCGCCGTACGATCGTCAGCAGCCAAGTTTTAACGAGCGCCTCATCATTGAGGCTATCCAAAGATCGATACGCCCTGAGCATCGCCTCCTGCACGACATCGTCCGCCAGATGGGCATCCCGGCTCAGCCAGAATGCGTACCGGTACAAGTCCTCGCGCCACGGTGCCACAAGCCGCTCAAATCGCAGTCTCGAGGCAGCGCTGACATTAGAATCGGGCATGGAAAGGGACCGGGGATTAGAAGGTATTATTACCGGGCCGCGGCCCGCAGTAGGCTACTGTAAACTAGCGGGATTCGCAGATCACGCGCGTTTGGGGGTAATCGATGGCCGCATCCGGCACGAAGTTTGACCGTTACGCGGTCGTCGGGCACCCGGTCGATCACAGCCGTTCTCCTGTGATTCACAAGCTCTTTGCCGAGCAGACCGCGCAGAATCTCGTCTACGAGCTGCTCGATGCGACGCCGGCCGGTTTTGAGACCGCCGTGCGCGGCTTCGGCGCCGCCGGCGGCAAGGGTTTGAATGTCACGGTGCCGCATAAACAGGCAGCCTTCGCGCTCTGTGACGAACTCGGCACCGAAGCCAAGAAGGCCAATGCGGTAAATACCATCAGCTTCCTCGACCAAGGACGGCTGCGCGGCGACAATACCGACGGCATCGGTTTCATCCGCGATCTGACCGACAACCACGGACGTCAGATTAGCGGCCAGCGGATTCTGATACTCGGCGCGGGCGGTGCCGCGCGGGGCATCTTGCGGCCGCTGATCGACGCCGCGCCGCTCGGTCTGGTGCTCGCGAACCGGACAGTTGAGCGCGCCGAGGAAATGATCGCGGAGTTGGACGCGAACCTGCCGCTGGCGGCGTGCTCGTTCGAGTCGCTCGGTGAACTCGATGCGTTCGATATCGTCATCAACGCGACCTCGGCAGGCTTGCACGGTGAGCAGCCCCCGTTCCCGAGTTCGTGTATCGGTCCCGCCAGCTTTTGTTACGATTTGGCTTATAGCCTCAAGGACACGCCGTTCGTGGAATGGGCGCGCGCCAATGGCGCTGGCAGCGCCGCGCAAGGCTGGGGCATGCTGGTCGAACAGGCCGCCGAGTCGTTCTTCATCTGGCGTGGCGTACGCCCGGACACCGCCGCCATTCTCGAAAAATTAGGCCGCTGAGACACTCGCGCTAACGCATCGTCACGAGTTCCTCGGCGCTCGTCGGGTGAATAGCGACGGTATCGTCAAAATCTGCTTTGCGCGCACCCATAGAGATCGCCACCGCGAAGCCCTGCAGCATTTCATCGGCGCCAGGCCCGATGATATGACAACCGATCACACGTTCTTCTTCGCCGAGCGTCACGAGTTTCATCACGCTCTTCGGCCGATGCTCAGACAACGCGTGGTACATCGGCACGAAACTCGACGTGTAGATCTTGAGCACCTCGTCCGGATAGCGCTCGCGCGCTTGCTCCTCGGTGAGACCCACAGTCCCGATCGGTGGATGAGCGAAGATCACGGTCGGTATCAAGTCGTAACTCAGATACCGGTCCGCCTGACCGCCGAACACCCGGTCGGCGAGCCGTCGCCCGGCCGCGATCGCAACCGGCGTGAGTTCGGCTCGGCCCGTGACATCGCCCACGGCGTAATGATTGGCGACATTCGTCGCTTGATACTTGTCCACGGCGATATGGCCGGCGCGCGTCAGCGTGACGCCGAGATCTTCGAGTCCTAAACCCTGTGTGTTTGGGTCGCGGCCGATCGCCCATATCAGGGAATCGAAGCCGTCGAACTCGCGCCCGTCTTCGGTCGTCAGCCGCAAGCGATCGGACCGATCGATTTGGCGCGGCACGGCGGAGGTGACGATCTCGATGCCCTGCGCACGCATCTGTTCCATCAGCGTGTCCCGGAGCATCGCATCCAAGCCGCGCAAGACCGAGTCGAACCGTACGAACTGCGTGACCTCGCTGCCGAGACTGTGCAGCACGCCCGCAAATTCGACTGCTATATAGCCGCTGCCGGCGACCGCGACGCGATTCGGACACCGCTCCAGCTCGAAAAAACCGTCCGATGTGATTCCGAGCTCAGCGCCGGGCAGACCCGGGACGCGCGGATGGCCGCCCGTGGCAATTAACACATGGTGGCCGCGGTAGCTGTGCCCGTCGGCGTCGACCGCTTCGCCGGGTCCCGTGAACCGCGCGCGCTGCCGTACGAGCTCGACCTGGTTACGCTCGAGGTTGCGCGCATAAATACCGTTGAGCCAATGCACATAGGCATCTCGCGCTGCTTTGAGTCTGGGCCAATCGTGTCGGCTGACCGTGAGCTCAAATCCGTAGTCCGCAGCGTCTTGCAAACCCTGCGCGAGTTGCGCGGCCGTCCACATCACTTTCTTTGGTACGCAGCCGACATTGACACAGGTCCCACCGAGCCGGCCGGACTCGAAAACGAGCGCGCGTGCGCCATGTTGGGCGGCACGCTGCGCCGCCGCGAGGCCGCCGCTGCCACCGCCTATCACGAGCAGATCATAGTCTGTCACCGACGCACTCCGAGCATTTGAAACGGAAACGCACTTTACCAGGAAATCTCGCGCAGCCTCGTCACTGCGCGGTGTATCACCGGGAGATGTGTCAAACTTCGCCACTCAGATCCGCGGCTCGTCGGGGTCAGCGTATTTGGCAGCTTTGTTTGAGGCATTAACGTTGGAAAATCCACTTCTATACTCGCTCGGCTTACCGGACTTCGAGGCGATCGCGCCCGAGCATGTCGAGCCGGCCCTCAGGGAAGCACTGACTACCCAACGTCATCGGCTCAAGACGATCGAGCGCCTCGAGGACCCCACCTTCGATTGGGCACTGGAACTCGAACGCATCCAGGATGCAGTGCGGCGCGTCTGGGGGCCCGTCATCCATCTAAACTCCGTGCGCTCGACACCGGAGTTGCGTGATGCTTATAACCGCTGCCTACCGATGATTACCGACTTTTGGATCGAGTTCGGCCAGAACGAGCATCTCTATACGGGGTACGAAAAGCTCAAGGCGCGCAACGACGCTAACGAGCATATTCGCGCGCAATTAATCGAGCACGCACTGCGCGACTTTCGGTTAACCGGAGTCGCGCTGCCGCACGACGAACGCAAGCGGTACAGCGACTGCAGCCAGAAACTCGCAGCGGCGCAGGCCAGCTTTGAGCAGAATCTAATGGATGCAACCGACGCCTTTCGGTATCACGAGACGGACGAGCGGGAGCTGGCGGGCCTACCGACCGTGTTTCTCGACCGTGCGCGCAAAAATGCCCAGGCGCACGACCTCGGCGGCTGGCTGCTCATGCTCGATCCACCGACGTACTCGGCGGTGCTCGCGCAGGCCGAGTCCGAAGCGTTGCGCGAACGCTATTACGCGGCGTGGTCCACGCGCGCTTCGGATCAAGGCCCGCAGGCCGGCCGCTGGGACAACACTCCGCTGCTGGAGCAAATTCTCGCGTTACGACACGAATCCGCTCGGCTGCTGGGCTATGACAACTACGCCGCGTTATCGCTGGCAACCAAGATGGCGGCAACGCCGGATGAAGTCATCGCTTTTCTGCGCGACCTTGCGCAAAAGAGCCGCCCAGTCGCGCGGCGCGAGTTCGAGGAATTGGAAACCTACGCTGGACGGCCCCTCAATGCTTGGGATGTGTCGTTCTATGCCGAGCGGCTCAAGCGCGAACGCTTCCAGATCTCCGCCGAGGAGCTGCGCCCCTATTTTCCCTTGCCGCGCGTTCTCAAGGGCCTGTTCCGCGTGGTCAAGACGCTCTTCGCCGTCGGCCTCAGCCGGGCAGATGCGCCGAAGGTCTGGCACCCAGACGTCGGTTATTTTCAGATCCGCAGCACGACCGGCGAAGTCATCGGCAGCATATTGACCGATCTTTACGCCCGACCGAACAAGCGCGGCGGAGCGTGGATGGACGAGGCGCAGACGCGCGCAAGACTTCCCGGTCTGGAGCAGATGCCGATCGCTTATCTGGTGTGCAATTTCAATCCTCCCAGCGAAGGGCAGCCGTCCCTACTGACGCACGATGAGGTCGTCACGCTATTTCATGAGTTTGGGCACGCGTTGCACCATCTATTGACGGAGATCGATTACCCATCAATCGCGGGTATCCATGGCGTGCCATGGGACGCTGTCGAGCTGCCGAGTCAGTTTTTCGAAAACTACGCGTGGCTGCCCGAGACTCTGCCTTGGATATCGGCACATTACGAAACCGATGAGCCCTTGCCGGTAGAGAAACTCGCGACATTGAAATCCTCTCGGGGCTTTCATGCGGGCTTGAGCATGGTTCGCCAACTAGAGTTCGCGCTGTTCGATTTCCGTATCCACGCCGAATACGATCCGGCCAACGGTGCGCGCGTCGCCCGGACGATTGCCGAAGTGCGCGATGAAGTCGCCGTAGTGCCGGTACCTGCATACAACCGGTTTGCGAATACCTTTTCGCATGTTTTTGGCGGCGGCTATGCGGCAGGCTATTACAGCTACAAATGGGCCGAGGTTCTTGCGGCGGATGCGTTTTCTGCGTTTGAAGAGCGCGGCGTCTTCAGCCACGAGCCCGCGCAACGCTTTCGGGAGTGTATCCTTGCAAGCGGCGGGAGCCGCGATGCGCTCGAGGCCTTTACGGAGTTTCGTGGGCGCAAGCCGATGCTCGAGCCCTTGCTCCGCCAGAGCGGTATTCTGACTTAGATAGAGGTCCACGTGCGCATCGCGAGCTGGAACGTCAATAGCCTGCGTGTTCGCCTCGATCAAGTGCTTGCGTGGCTCGACACGGCCAAGCCCGATGTTCTAGGCCTGCAGGAAACGAAGCTCATCGACGAGAAGTTTCCGCGCGAAGAATTCGCTGCTCGCGGTTATCACGTTGCCTGCAGCGGTCAACCGACCTATAACGGCGTTGCTTTGATCAGTCGCCAATCGATTGAGGAAACGATGACGGATTTCGACGGTTATGCCGACGCGCAACGTCGAATCTTGGGCGCTACGATCGGTCCAATAAGAATCCTCAACCTCTACGTACCAAACGGGCAGAGCGTAGATTCGGACAAATACGAATACAAGCTCGCTTGGCTCGCGGCGCTCAAGTCGCAACTGCAGCGCGAGTTGGCACGTTACGAGCACATCGTCGTCATGGGAGATTTTAATATCGCGCCCGCCGATGCCGATGTGCACGACCCCGTTGCATGGGAGGGTAAAGTGCTGTGCAGCGCCAAAGAGCGCAGGGCTTTAACGGAGCTTCTCGACTTGGGGTTTGAGGATACGTATCGCCTATTCGAGCGAACGGAGCAGGAATTCAGCTGGTGGGATTATCGTGCGGCCGCATTTCGCCGCAATCTCGGCTTGCGGATCGATCTCGTGCTCGCCTCCAAGAGGCTCTCCGCGGCCTGCAGTGAAGCCGCAATCGATGCGGCTCCCCGCAGGAACGAGCGGCCATCGGATCACGCGCCTGTGTATGCGCAGTTCACTCTCGAGTGCTAGCGCGGCGGATCGAGCCTGGCCGCGCGGCGCATTTCACCGTAGACTGCGGCGAACGAGCCGCGTAACCGTATGACCAACGACGACCAATACCAGGAACGCCGCAACGACTACGACGTGACCAACAGCGTCCAAGTCAGCTCTCCGGCTGCCGTGCTGCAGGCCGTCAAGGCGATCTTCACGGAGCTGTATCCGCATAGCGCGTTCGATTCCGTGTGGCTCGCCTTTCTGGATTTCGAGCGGTACTTTCGCGGGGAGGACCCAGACTACTATGCGGTCGACACGGCCTATCACGATATCCAGCATACCCTCGACATGACGCTCGCAGTGGCAAGGCTCATCGCGGGATTCGAGCGTTCCGCTGCGACCGCGGATCGCCTCGGCCCAGATCGTGCGCGTTTGGGTTTGATCACCGCGTTATTCCACGATTCCGGCTACTTACGGCATAAGGTGCGGGATGCCGAATTCGCCAACGGTGCTGAATTTACGTTGACGCATGTCTCCCGCAGCGCGGAGTTTCTAAAGTCTTATCTGCCGACGATCGGCTACGCCGAAGCCGTTGCGGTGGCAACGCAGGTGGTCCACTTCACCGGTTACGAACTTAGCTTAGACAGCATCGAGCTCGACAACCCCAAAGACAGCATGATGGGCCATCTGCTGGGTACCGCGGACTTGATCGCTCAAATTGCGGATCGTTGCTACCTCGAAAAATGCCGCGACCGGTTGTTTCCGGAGTTCGTTCTCGCGGGGATTGCTATTGAAACGGGCGCGGCCGGCACGTTCGTGCGCTACCGGTCCGGAAAGGACTTACTGGCGAAAACACCGAGTTTCTATCGCGAGGCGGTAGAATTCCGTCTAAAAAAAAGCTTCAATCACGCCTACCGCTATCTAGAAGCTTACTTCGAGAACGAAAACCCTTATATGGTTTTCATCAATAAGAATCTGAGCCACTTGACGCAGATACTGGAGAGCGGCGATTGGGATCACTTGCGTCGCCATCCACCATGTTTCATTCCGGATCCGCACGGCGAAACGCGGATGACGAGGCTTGCCCTCGCCCGCATCAAGATGCTCGGCGCCACGAATAAACTCAGACTCAAGGGCGGCGGCAACTTGCAGCCCGTCCACGCCTAGCCATCCGCCTCGGCGTCGCCGGAGCCTGGCGGCTGCTCAAGCGATCAACAGTAAATCAACTTGGCCGACGTCACCCGGAATCTGCGCAGTCGGTAGTTTCTCGGAAACGGAATCCTTGCCGAAGACATAACAGCCGGAATGATTCGTCCGAAGGAGCTGCGTGAAGCTACGGGACTTATCCGGGCCGTAAAATAACGGGCTGAACTCGGTGAGCACGGGCACCTTGGCGCCCAGAATCGTCACGATCTGACGCATGACCTCGTGCGGATTGAACGTCAGCGGATGGTCCTTGAATCGGCGAGTTACCGACACGATCTCCGTGCCCGGAGCGTCGAGATGGTGCCTGCGCCCCCTTAAGGCTGTGGAATACCGAGCGCACGAACTGCTTGCGGGTCCGCCGCAGGCATTTCTCGAGCCTCTTGAAGAACTTGGGCATGGCCTAGGTTTGATAGGTTTCAGCCGCACCGCGCCCGCGAGTTGTCGGCCGCTATTCGACCGTGACCGACTTGGCGAGATTGCGCGGCTGATCGACGTCGGTACCCTTGAGCACGGCGACATGATATGCCAGTAGCTGCAACGGTATCGTATAGACGATCGGCGCGATCAACCGATCTGCATGCGGCATCGATACAACGGTGATCCCAGGCTCGGACACGAGGCCGGTTTCCCGGTCGGCAAACACGTATAGCCTCCCGCCACGAGCGCGTACGACTTGCACATTGGATTTGAGTTTGTCGAGGAGCTCGTTGTTCGGGGCGACGACGATGACTGGCATCTCCTCGTCGATAAGCGCCAATGGGCCGTGTTTGAGTTCACCGGCCGCGTATGCCTCAGCGTGAATGTAAGAAATCTCCTTGAGTTTTAGAGCCCCCTCCATCGCAATGGGCCACATGGGGCCGCGACCCAGGAACAGCGCATGCTGCTTCTCGGCAAACTCCTCAGCCAGAAGCTTTAAGGCTTCGTTCATGCCAAGAACCTCGTCGACGGCCGACGGGGCGTGATAGATATGTTTTACCAACGACGCCTCGCGGTCCTTCGGGCTGCCGCGATGGCGTGCCAGCATCAGGGTAACCAGCAGCAGCGATGTGAGCTGGGTCGTAAACGCCTTCGTGCTCGCGACTCCGATCTCCGGGCCGGCGTGGGTCATCATGGTTAGATCGGATTCCCGGACCATCGAACTATGTGCGCTATTGCAGATTGTCAGCGATCCGATATAGCTGGCCGTCTTGGCCATTCGCAACGCTTCTAGCGTATCGGCCGTTTCACCGGACTGGGACAGGGTGACGAACAGCGTGCCTGGCGGCACGACCACTTGGCGATAGCGGTACTCGCTAGCAATCTCGACCTGACAAGGCACGCCGGCCAAGGCCTCAATCCAGTACTTCCCGACGGCCCCCGCATGGTAGCTCGTGCCGCAAGCCACGATATGAATGTTTCTCGCTTGCCCAAGGAGTTCGGCCGCCTGTGGACCGAGTGACTCGGGGATAATGAGCCCGTCGGCGGTCCGGCCGTACAGAGTGTCGGCAATCGCACTCGGTTGCTCGAATATTTCCTTGAGCATGAAGTGGCGGTAAGGGCCCTTCTCGGCGGCGTCCGTGCTCCACTGGGTTTCGCGCACCTCGCGGCTTACGGGCTCGCCGTTGGGATCGAAGATACTGACGGTATCCCGCGTAATTTCACCAATGTCCCCTTGCTCGAGATAAATGAAGCGTTGCGTGACCGGCAACAGCGCGGGTACGCCACTGGCAACAAAATTCTCACCAAGGCCCAAGCCGATGACGAGCGGGCTTGCGATGCGCGAGACGACGATGCGATCGGGATGCTCGGCGTCGAACACTAGTAATGCATAGGCTCCGGTGAAACGTTGCACCGAAACGCGCACGGCTTCGAGTAAATCAAGACCGTGTTTGAGATGGTCGTGCACCAGGTGCGCGACAACTTCCGTATCCGTTTCTGATTTGAACTCGTAGCCTTTTGCTTGCAGCTCTTCCTTGATCTCCTGGAAATTCTCGATGATGCCGTTGTGAATCACGGCCACGCGATTTCCCGAGACATGCGGATGCGCATTGGCTTCCGTGACACCACCATGAGTGGCCCAGCGGGTATGCGCGACGCCGAGCCGGCCGGCCAGCGCTTCATGCTTGAGCCGCTCTTCCAGCTCCGCGACCTTACCGACCGCGCGGCGCAGCCCAAGCTCGCCGGATGATTGAACAACTGCGATGCCGGCTGAATCGTAGCCTCTGTATTCCAGACGCCGTAAGCCCTCCATGAGCACGGGGACGATGTTTCGCTCGGCGATGGCGCCAACGATGCCACACATGGGTAATGGTCCTTAATAGTCCAAGGCGCAGATTATCGCCCTAAACTCACGCACTAACAGGTGCGCGGCGCTCATTTTTTCTTCTGCGGCCGCGACCAGCCCTTCACAGTTATCTGGCGGGCGCGCGCCACAGTGAGTGCTTCGGCGGGTGCTTCCTTTGAAATCGTCGAGCCAGCGCCGATCGTAGCGCCTTCGCCGACCGTGACGGGCGCGACGAGCATGACGCCCGAGCCCACGAAGACGCGATCGCCAATCGTCGTGCGATGCTTTGCGGCGCCGTCATAATTGCAGGTAATCGTGCCGGCGCCGATATTCACATCCCGCCCGATGCTACTGTCGCCCACGTAACTGAGGTGATTCACCTTGCTACCGTCGGCGACGTCGCTCGCCTTGACTTCGACGAAGTTGCCGACTTTGACGCGGCTCGCAAACTGCGTGCCCGGGCGCAAGCGCGCGAAGGGGCCGATTTCACAGCTCGGACCCGCAATGATCCCGTCGACGACACAATGCGCGTGAACGATACAATCCTCCCCGAGCGTGCTGTTCGAGATTACGGCATTTGGGCCGATCCGCACGCGGTCGCCGAGCTCCACGACACCCTCGAAGACGACGCCGATGTCGATGACGACATCACGCCCGACGCTGAGCTCGCCGCGCAGGTCGAAACGCTCCGGATCGAGCAACGTAACGCCATTAGCCAGCAAGCGCTGCGCGTGGCGGCGTTGCATCGCACGCTCCGCTGCCGCCAATTGCACCCGATCGTTGATGCCCAAGATCTCGCTCGCATCCTCGGCAAGCGCAGTGGCGATCGGGAGACCTTCTGCGACGGCGAGCGCAATCACGTCAGTCAAATAATATTCGCCCTGCGAATTGTCGTTATCCAGCCGTACGAGCGCGGTCTTGAGCCACTGCGCCGGTAGCAGCATCACCCCCGTGTTGATCTCATTAATCCCGCGTTCGGCGGGAGTCGCTTCGCGTTCCTCGACGATGCCGATAACGGCATCGATCTCGTCGCGCAAAATTCGACCGTAACCGCTGGGATCGTCGAGCTTCGCAGTGAGCAGGCCGATGCCACCGGGGTGGGTCGCGTTACGTAACGACTCGAGACTCGACGGCTTCACCAGCGGCGCATCTCCGCACAGCACGAGAACCGCGTGGTCGGCCGGGATGTCCGCTAGCGCCTGCGCCACGGCATGGCCGGTGCCGAGCTGTTCTGGCTGGAGCGTCCACGTCACGGCAGCGCCCGCGAATGCGGCCCGGACGCTTTCGCCCCCGTGTCCGTAGACCACGTTGACGGCCTCGGGCGACAAGGCCACTGCCGTGTCGAGCACATGTGCCAGCAGCGGCCGGCCGGCCAAAGGCTGCAGGACCTTGGGCCAGTCCGAGCTCATGCGTTTGCCCTGGCCCGCGGCCAGAATTACGACGGTCAGCGCCACACGTCATTACCCCTGTCAGGATTTAGGCAATTGAGATCGCGATGATAACGCGACCGGGGCGCAGGCGAAGCCGGAAACGCGCATCCGCGCCGGATTTTCGTTGGTTCGGCTCGCGCACCGGGCTCGAAAGCGCCGCGGCTATCGCTGCAACGACGCGCGCTGAGCTTAGCCGCGCCGGCCTTTGAGCTTTTGGGCGGCACGATAGCGTGCCTCGGCTTCGACGAGCTCGGCCTGCGCCTGCGCGATATCGATCTCGCCATGCCGTCCTTCGAGGGCTTCCTTAGCGCGTTCGCGGGCCGCCAAAGCCGCTGACTCGTCGAGCTGGTCGGCGTGCAAGGCGCTGTCGGCCAGCACGGTGATCAGATGCGGCTGGACCTCGAGCACGCCGCCGGTGACGTAAAACAGCAGCTCTTCTCCAGCGGGCGTCTGGACGCGCACCTCGCCGGGTTTCAGGTCCGTCAGTAAGGGCGCATGGCGCGGCGCGAGACCCACTTCGCCGAGCTTCGCCGGCGCGAACACCATCGCCGCCTCGCCGGAATAGATCTGGCCTTCGGCGCTGACGATGTCGACGTGAATGGTTGCCATATCGAATGTCGCTCGTTACTGCAGCTTCTTCGCGCGTTCGACAGCTTCTTCGATCGGGCCGACCATGTAGAACGCCTGCTCCGGCAGATGGTCGTATTCGCCATCGACAATCGCCTTGAAGCCTCTAATCGTATCCTTGAGCGACACGTACTTACCCGGTGAGCCCGTGAAGGTTTCCGCGACCGTGAACGGCTGCGACAAAAAGCGCTGAATCTTGCGCGCCCGTTGTACCGAAAGCTTATCGTCCTCCGACAGCTCGTCCATACCGAGAATCGCGATGATGTCCTGCAATTCCTTGTACCGCTGGAGTACGGCCTGCACCGCTCGCGCCGTATCGTAGTGATCGCGACCGATGACGTTGGGGTCGAGCAGGCGGCTCGTCGAATCGAGCGGATCGACAGCCGGATAAATTCCGAGCTCGGCGATCTGCCGTGACAACACCAGCGTCGCATCGAGATGCGCGAATGTCGTGGCGGGCGACGGATCGGTCAAGTCGTCGGCCGGCACGTAAACTGCTTGGAAGGACGTAATCGATCCGGTCTTGGTCGAAGTAATGCGCTCCTGCAGCACGCCCATTTCCTCGGCAAGCGTCGGCTGGTAACCGACCGCCGAAGGCATTCGACCGAGCAACGCCGAAACCTCGGTACCGGCCAGCGTGTAACGATAGATGTTGTCGATGAACATCAGCACGTCGCGGCCTTCGTCGCGGAAATACTCGGCGATGGTCAGACCCGTCAAAGCGACGCGCAAACGGTTGCCCGGCGGCTCGTTCATCTGACCGTAGACGAGCGACACCTTATCGATGACCTTCGACTCCTTCATTTCGTAGTAGAAGTCGTTGCCCTCGCGGGTCCGTTCGCCGACGCCGGCGAATACAGAGTAACCCCCGTGTGCTTTGGCAATATTGTTGATCAGCTCCATGAGCGTGACCGTCTTGCCAACACCCGCGCCGCCGAACAGTCCGATCTTGCCACCCTTGGAAATCGGCATGATGAGATCGATAACTTTGACGCCGGTCTCCAAAAGCTCCGTCGATGCCGCTTGATCTTCATAGGCCGGCGGATCGCGGTGGATCGGCCAACGTTCCTGCTCGCCGATGGGGCCGGCATTGTCGATGGGCTTGCCCAGTACGTCCATGATGCGGCCCAGCGTCTTCTCGCCGACGGGAACCGCGATCGGTTGACCCGAGTTGGCCACGGGTAAGCCGCGCTTCAAGCCCTCGCTCGAGCCCATCGCGATCGCGCGCACGATCCCGTCGCCTAGTTGCTGCTGAACCTCGAGGGTCAGGTCACGATCCTCCAAATGCAACGCATCGTAAATTTTGGGAATCGCGTCACGCGGAAATTCGACGTCTACGACTGCGCCGATGACTTGAACGATAGTGCCCGTGCTCATGAATGTTTACCTTCCCTCTTCGAAATCGGTTTAGACGGCCGCCGCGCCGCCCACAATCTCAGAGATCTCCTGGGTGATCGCCGCTTGACGTGCCTTGTTGTAGATCAGTTGCAGCTGATCGATGAATTTTCCAGCGTTATCGGTTGCAGCCTTCATGGCCACCATTTTCGAGGCCATCTCGCAGGCGACGTTTTCGACCGCTCCCCGATAGACCTGCGACTCGATGTAGCGCGACAGCACATTATCGAGTAGCTCTGCCGCATCGGGCTCGTAAATGTAGTCCCAGTGCTGCTGAAGCTCGGATTTGTCGACGGCCTCGACCGGCAGCAGCGTTGTGACCTCGGGCGTCTGACTCATCGTGTTGACGTAGACGTTATGCACGAGAAACAGCCGGTCGATTTTGCCTTCCTCATACGCCTTGGTCATCGCAGTGATCGTACCGATCAGATCGGCGACTTTAGGCGCGTCGCCCAGATGGCTCGTCGCGGCTACGATATTCGTCTTCAGACGCCGGAAATAGGCAATCCCCTTGGCGCCGACGATGCACAAGTCGGCTTCGACACCGTTGGCCTGATGTTCCCGCATTTCGTTCAACATCACGCGAAACAGATTGACGTTGAGCGAGCCGCAGAGGCCGCGATCGGACGTGACAATGATGTAACCGACGCGCTTGACGTCACGTACTTGCAGATACGGATGACGGTAATCCGGATTGGCTTCCGACAAATGGCCGATCACCGTGCGAATCCGCTCGGCATACGGACGTGAGGCCGCCATGCGATTTTGTGTCTTACGCAACTTGGACGCAGCGACCATTTCCATGGCCTTGGTGATTTTCTGCGTGTTCTTAACGCTGTTGATCTTGGTGCGTATTTCCTTGCCGACCGCCATTACGTCTTCCTAAGCCTCGCTGAATCCCGACACATCGTCACTCAGTAAGCGCCCGTCGCCTTGAACGACTCCATCAGCGCCTTGAGCTCGGCGATGATCGAATCGTCGTAATCTCCGGTGCTGTTGATCTTGTCGATCAACGCGCCGGCAGTCGCTTTGGCGTGGGCATGCAGCGCTGCCTCGAAGGCGACCACCTTGTCCGCAGGAACATCGTCCAAGAAACCTTCGTTGACGGCGAAGAGCGAGATCGCCATCTCCGCGACCGACAGCGGCGAATATTGCGGCTGTTTCATGAGCTCGGTGACTCGCTGGCCGCGCTCGAGCTGGCGCCGCGTGGCTTCGTCGAGATCGGAAGCGAACTGCGCAAAGGCTGCGAGTTCGCGATATTGCGCGAGTGCGAGCCGCACGCCGCCGCCGAGCTTCTTGATGATCTGTGTTTGCGCGGCCCCGCCGACACGCGAGACCGATAGACCCGCGTTGATGGCCGGCCGGATACCGGCGTTGAACAAGTCCGTCTCGAGGAATATCTGGCCGTCCGTGATCGAGATCACGTTGGTTGGCACGAAGGCCGAGACGTCACCCGCCTGCGTCTCGATGATCGGCAGCGCGGTTAGCGAGCCGGTCTTGCCCTTGACGGCGCCGTCGGTGAAACGCTCGACGTACTCTGCGTTGACGCGCGCTGCACGCTCGAGCAATCGGGAATGCAGATAGAAAACGTCGCCGGGATAAGCCTCGCGACCGGGCGGACGCCGCAGCAATAACGAGACCTGACGATACGCCCACGCCTGCTTGGTCAGATCGTCATAGATGATCAATGCATCCTGGCCGCGATCTCTGAAGTACTCACCCATCGCGCAGCCCGAATACGGCGCGATGTACTGCATCGCCGCCGAATCCGCCGCCGATGCCGCGACCACGATCGTGTGTTCCATCGCCCCGTTATCCTCGAGCCGCCGCACGAGGTTGGCAACCGTGGAATTCTTTTGGCCGATCGCGACATAGATACACTTAATTCCCGTGCCTTTTTGATTAATGATCGTGTCGATCGCGACCGCGCTCTTGCCGGTCTGGCGGTCGCCGATGATCAATTCGCGCTGCCCGCGGCCAATCGGCACCATCGCGTCGATCGACTTCAAGCCGGTCTGCACGGGCTGACTGACCGATTTTCGATCGATGACGCCCGGCGCAACTTTTTCGATCGGGGAGCTCAGCTCCGCTTCGATGGGACCCTTACCATCCAAAGGCGCGCCAAGCGAATCGACGACACGCCCGAGCAGCGCTTCGCCGACTGGCACCTCGAGAATCCGGCCCGTCGTCTTGACTGTGTCGCCCTCGGAAAGGTGTTTGTAGTCGCCGAGCACGACCGCGCCAACCGAGTCCTGCTCGAGGTTCAGAGCCAGACCAAAGGCGTTGCCTGGGAACTCGATCATCTCGCCGTATTGGACGTCGCCGAGCCCGTGGATGCGCACGATACCGTCAGTCAATGCGATAATCGTACCGACGTCGCGCGCCTCGGAAGTCGCTTCGAATTTCTCGATGCGTTGTTTAATCAGCTCGCTGATTTCAGAAGCTTTCAGTGCCATCAATGTCCCCTTAAGCGCTCAATGTCGCCGCGAGTTGCGCGAGACGATTCTTCACTGAGCCGTCAATTACCATATCTTCGGCGCGAATCACCGCGCCGCCGAGCAACTGTTCATCGACGAAAAGTTTCAATTCGACTTTTCTTCCGAAACGCTGCTCGAGCGCTGTTGCGATTCCTGCCGCAACGTTCTCATCGACGGCCGCTGCCGTGGTTAGCTGTACCTTGACGCGATTCTCCGCCCGCGCCTTGAGCGCCTCGAATTGTGTCGCGATCTCGCTGATCGCATCGAGACGACCGTTTACCGCGAGTAAGCGCAGCAGGTTGCGGCCACGCTTGCCCGCAAGCACGCCGTCGCCCGCGACATCGGCACAAGCGCCGATGACGAATTCGGCCCGGGTCTCCGCGTCGAGATTCGGTCTGGACAGCAACTTGCGCGCAGCGTCGTTCGCCACGACCTGCGCGGCGAGCGCGAGCGCCTCGGCCCACGCCGACAATGCCTGCTCACTGCTCGCAATCTCGAACAGCGCACGGGCATAGGGGCGCGCGACGGTACTGCTATCGCTCATGGCTGTCCGATTTCATGCACCGCTGCGATCAAAGTTGCGCTGCGAGCTCATCGAGCAGCGCCTTGTGGGCGCCAGCGTCAATTTCGCGGGCCAAAATCTTCTGCGCGCCGGCCACAGCGATCGCGGCGACCTGGCCGCGTAGCTCATCGCGCGCACGATTGATCTCGACCTGAATCTCCGCCTGCGCCGCTTCGAGCTGGCGTTTGCGTTCGGATTCTCCGTCCGACCGCGCCTGATCGACGAGATCGGTTGCCCTGGAGCCGGCTTGATCCACGATCTCCCTGGCTTGCTCGCGTGCCGCAGCTACGATCTTGTCGGCTTCGACCTTCGCATTGCGCAGATCGCCTTGGCCGCGTTCCGCTGCCGCGAGCCCATCCGCTATCCGTTGCTCGCGTTCGTCCATGGCATTGCGGATCACTGGCCACACGAAAGTCATCGTGAACCAGACCAGCAGCGCAAACACGAGCATCTGCACAAACAGCGTGACATTGATGCTCATTGACTGCCTCCCACGTTCATCGTCCTCAACTGCTCGCTATGGCTCAGCCGCCCGCTACAGCGGTCAACCCGGCGGCCAAAAATGGATTTGCGAACGTGAAAAACAGCGCTACGCCGACGCCGATCATCGTGACCGCATCGAGCAGACCCGCGACGATGAACATCTTGATTTGGAGCATCGGCACCATCTCCGGTTGCCGCGCCGCACCTTCGAGGAAGCGGCCGCCGAGAATTCCGAAGCCAATCGCCGTCCCCAAGGCGCCCATGCCGATCAAGAGCCCAACCGCTATGGCGGTCATGCCTTGAATATTTGCAACCAAGCCTGCAAGTTCCATGTTTCCTCCTAGATCGAAGAAGGTCCGAGGACCTTCAGAAAAACCAAATCGTTATCAATGCGCCTCGTGCGCCATGCTGAGATAGACAATTGTCAGCATCATAAAAATGAATGCCTGCAGCGTGATGATCAAAATATGAAAGATCGCCCACGCCAAACCCAAGAGCGTCTGCACGAAGAACATCAGGATGCCGCCCGGCGTGGCCAAGCCATGCAGCGTTTCAGTCAGCTCGTGCGCACCCAGCGAGAGGGTAAACAGCGCAATCAAGATGAAGATCAGCTCGCCGGCGTAGAGATTGCCGAACAATCGTAATGCCAATGACACGGGCTTGGCGAACTCTTCAACCACCTTGAGCAGAAAATTGAACGGCAATAGCCATTTGCCGAACGGCTGTAAGAAGATCTCTTTGGCAAAACCGGTCGCTCCTTTGATCTTCACGCTGTAGAACAACATCAAGATAAACACGGTGATCGACATGCCGAAAGTGATGTTGAGGTCGGTTGTCGGCACGACCTTCATATACTCGATGCCGACCCCGGCACCGAGTGCCGGCAGCAGATCCACTGGCATTAAGTCCATGAAATTCATCAGGAAAATCCAGCAGAAAATCGTCAACGCCAACGGCGCAATCAGCTTGCTGGAGCCGTGAAAACTGTCTTTGACTTGCGTGTCGACGAACTCGACCAGCAACTCGACGAAGTTTTGCCACCGCCCCGGAACGCCTGCCGTCGCCGATCGGGCAGCCAGATAAAAGCTACCGCAGAAAAGTACGCCGAGGACTACGGCGTAGAAAATGCTGTCGACATGAAAATTCCAGAACCCCTCGCCGGTATGCAAGTTCGTCAAGTGATGGACGATATAGTCCGTCGCGGATTCCGGAGCTGCGTGGCCTTCATCCATGCCCGAAAACGTTCCTTATCAACCCGACTTCGAATGATTACTTAGGCTGCAGGTCAGGCAACCGCAGCCCAAGGATGATCCAATAGACGATCAATGTCGCCGCAAACGCGCCGATCATTGGACCGAATGACACATCCAGATTAACAACCACTGCCGCGAACAACGCGGCGGTGATCACAAGCTTGTAGAACTCCCCGCGATACAGCCGGCTCAGTAGCGTCTGCGGGTCGGCACAACCGTCCGCCCGGAACACGCTCAATGCCATGTAGAGACTTCCCAAGGTTCCGATGCCGCCGCCGACAAATGCGGACACTCCGGCTCTTGGCCCCGCCAGAAGCAAACCGGCTGCTGCTACGAGCAACGTGACCCCAAACTGCCCGATGACAACATTTAGTGCCAGCCTGCGTGCCTTGAGGAAAGCTTCTTCAAGTTCACTCACGACGCTCTAGCTGCTGAGCCTGCCACCGACAGGCAAATAAAAAGCCACGTATGTGGCGATCGGACGAGGGAAGCTACGCGCTGCGGCTAACCCGCGCGTATTTTATGAGACTGCCGACCCTGGTTCAAGGCTAGTCCGACGCTTGCAGCGTTTATTTCGAGAAAGAATCTACGCCTAGGAGCCTGTCGGACCCAGGGCATCGTAGCGAGGCGAGCCGGAATCGAGGACAGATTTTCGATCGTCCGAGGCGAATAGTGGTGACTATTCAACGAGGACGATCGGACATATGGACCGATGCCCATTCGCCGCAGTAGATGATCCTGAGTCCGACAGGCTCCTAGGACTCGAGATGCCCCAAAATTCCGTCCAGTTCTTCGAGGCTGTTGTAGGCGACAACGACGCGCCCTCCGGGACCCTTATGTTCGATCCGGACGCGGGCCCCGAGACGCTCGGCAAGCGAGGTTTCCAAGCGCAGCACGTCCGGATCGCGCGCGACACCGGGCTTAGCGCCCTTGCGCGCGCGGCCTCCTGTTTGCGCGAGCCGCTGCGCCGCCCGTTCGGTTTCCCGCACGCTCCAGCCCTCCTTGACGACGCGGCGGGCCAATTCGAGCCGCGCGTCGGCGCCCTCGAGCGCGAGGAGTGCCCGAGCGTGCCCCATGCCCAACTCGCGATTCTCGACGAGTTTTTTGACCGCCACCGGCAGCTCGAGCAAGCGCAGCAGGTTGCTGACTGCCACCCGCGAGCGCCCAACCGCTTCGGCCGCCTGCGCATGGGTCATCCCGAATTCCTCGACCAGCCGGTGCAGCGCTTGGGCTTCTTCGAGCGGGTTTAAATCCTCGCGTTGGATATTCTCGATGAGCGCCATCGCGACCGCAGATTCATCGGGAATATCTCTGACGATCGCGGGGATCGTGTGCAGGCCGGCTAGCTGCGCGGCGCGCCAGCGGCGCTCGCCCGCGACGATCTCGTAGTGCATCTCCCCGTCGCGCTTGGCGAGCGGCCGCGCCACGATCGGCTGCACGAGACCTTGCGAGCGAATCGATTCGGCGAGCTCCGCGATCGTGTCCTCGCGCATGTCGGTGCGGGGTTGGAATCGGCCGCGCTGAAGCAGGTCGACGGGGATCTCGCGTAGCTGGCCGGCGCCGGTGGGCTCGGCCGGTGCCGGCGCCCTACTCAGTAGCGCGTCTAAGCCTCGGCCGAGGCTCTTGCGTTTAGCCATGCTGCGATACCACCATCAGGCGCTTCGGATGCCGGGATTGTAGCTCAAGCCGACGCAGCCGCCGCCTCGCGACGGTTGATTTCGCCCGCCAGCGCCAAGTACGCCAACGCGCCGCGGGAATACTTGTCGTGATAGAGCGCGGGCCTGCCAAAACTCGGCGCCTCGGCGAGCCGAACGTTCCTGGGAATCACGGTCCGAAATACGCGGTCACCGAAATGCTGCGTGAGCTGGCCGGACACCTCGGTGGCCAGATTATTGCGCGGGTCGAACATCGTGCGCAGTATGCCGTGTAGCTTGAGCTTCGGATTCGCGCCGCTGCGAATCTGTTCGATCGTGTTCAACAGAGCGGTCAAGCCCTCGAGCGCGTAATACTCACACTGCATCGGAATCAACACGCCGTCTGCCGCCGCTAATGCATTGACGGTCAACATATTCAATGACGGCGGACAGTCGATGAGAATGTAGTCGTAGTCGCCGCTGACGAGCTCGAGCGCTTTGCGCAGCCGAAACTCCCGCTCGGGCTGCTGCAAGAGCTCGACTTCGGCCAGCGTGAGCGACTGATTGCTGGGTAGCAGCCGGTAGTCGCCTTCCGCCGGCGCGACAATCGCTTCGCGTGGGTCGACGCCGTCGAGGAGGACGTCACAAGCGGTCAAGTCGAGCGACGCTTTATCCACGCCGCAACCCATGGTCGCGTTACCCTGCGGATCGAGGTCGACAATGAGCACGCGCCGGTGCGTCGCCGCGAGCGATGCTGCCAGATTTACGCAGGTGGTCGTCTTGCCCACACCGCCTTTCTGGTTTGCGATCGCGACTACTTTTCCCATGGACCTATTCTCTATGCATCGCTCAAGTTTTGGTTCGCTCGACGCCGACCAATGCGCCCTCGAACAAATCGCTGCTACCGCTCGCCAAGCGCCGCATCGCGAACCCGGCGCCAATGGCAGCGACGCTCGAGCTAACGTCCGCCTTCGTCAGCACCAGCAGAACACTATCCGCCCCGAGCAAATGCTCCGTCAGACGAACGAGCTCGGGCAGCGCGGCAACTGCGCGGGCAAGCACGGTAGCAAACGGCGCCGTATCACGTAAATCCTCGACGCGGCAGTGCTCGACCGTGACATTCGTCAGATTGAGCGCGCCTTGTACATGCACCAGGAAGCGGGCGCGCTTGGCTCGACTCTCTATGAGGGTAAAGTGCTTGTCGGGCTCGACGATGGCAAGTGGAATTCCGGGCAGGCCCGCGCCGCTGCCGACGTCCGCGATGCGCTCGCCGCGCAAAAATCCCCGCAGCGCGAGACTTTCCGCGAGGTGCCGGCGCACGAGCTGCTCGGGCTGCTTGAGCCCGGTGAGGTTGTAGACCTGATTCCAGCGCTCCAGCAGAGCCAGAAACTCCGCAAAGCGGTCAGCCTGGGCGGCACTCGGCTCGAGGCCCAGTGCCCGGAGCCGCTCGATGATCAGATCGCGCATCGGCGCAGTATACGAGGCCACCACAGGGTCGCGTGCCACGCGGCGGCGCCAGTCGCTACTGGGCCGCGAGCAGTTCCTCGGCGAAGTGGCACGCGACTTGACTGCGCCCGACGAGCCGTAGCTCGGGCTGCTCCTGCCGACACCGCTCGCGCGCGTAACGGCAGCGCGTCCTGAATCGACAGCCAGACGGCGGATCCATCGGTGACGGCAGGTCCCCCGACAGCAGTTCTCTGTCACGACGGCGCTCTTTGTCGGGATCGGGGATCGGCACGGAGCTAATGAGCGCGCGGGTATACGGATGAGTCGGCCGGTCGTAGAGATCCTGCTGCGAGGCGATCTCGACCGCGGCGCCGAGGTACATGACCATAACGCGGTGACTGATATGGCGAACGACCGCCAAGTCGTGGGCGATGAAAATCAGCGCTAGACCGAAGTCATCCTGCAGATCCATCAGCAGCTTGACGATCTGTGCCTGGATCGACACATCGAGCGCACTGACCGGTTCGTCGCAGATGATGAGCTTCGGTTCTAGTACTAATGCCCTCGCTATACCGATGCGCTGACACTGGCCGCCCGAGAATTCGTGCGGATAACGGTTGAGTTCGCGGCCCGCCAGACCGACGCGACGGAGCACATCCACGACGCGCCGGCGTATTTGAGCTTTATCGAGCTCCGGCTGATGCGTCCAGAGCGGCTCGCTGACGATATCGCCGACCGTCATGCGCGGATTCAACGAGGCGAGCGGGTCCTGGAAGATCACCTGAAGCTCGCTACGCATCTTACGCAGCGCCGGCTTATCGAGCGCGGCCAGGGATTGACCGAGTAGGCAAACACTGCCCGCTGACAACGGCACGAGCTGCAGGATCGCACGGGCCAAGGTCGACTTGCCGCAGCCGGACTCACCGACGATACCGAGCGTTTCCCCCGGCGCGACCGTCAAGCCGACGCCATCCACTGCCTTGAGCTCGCGCCGAGCGCCCCAAAGGCCGCCTGCGTGAATTCGAAACGAAACTTTGACGCCATCGACCTCGAGCAATGGCATCTCGCGAGCGCCCGCAGCCGCGGCCGCGGCGCTCTTCGACACGGCCCCGGAGGCATCGATGCCGATCAACCGGTCGGGACGCTGTGCATCGAGCCGGGGCACGGCCTTGAGCAGCGCCTTGGTGTACGCCTGCTGCGGTTCGTAAAAAACAGTGCGCACGTCGCCATGCTCGACGAGCTCACCGTCGTGCATGACGAGCAGGCGCTCGCAGATACCGGCAACGACCCCGAGATCGTGCGTGATCAGGATCGTCGAAGTTTCAAAGCGTTCGCTGAGCTCGCGCATCAGATCGAGGATTTGTGCCTGGACCGTGACATCGAGCGCGGTTGTCGGCTCATCGGCGATCAGAATCTCCGGGTTCAGGAGCAGGCTCGCGGCGATCATGACACGCTGACGCATACCGCCGGACAGCTCGTGCGGGTAACGATCCAGGCGGTCGTTCGCCTCGGGAATGCGTACGGCCGTGAGCATGTCTCGACAACGGGACCGCGCCGCCTGCTTGGAGACCTTCTCGTGCTCTCTGACGACCTGGATCATTTGATCGGCGATCGTGAGGTAGGGGTTGAGCGACGTCATCGGATCCTGAAAGATCATCGAGATCCGCTCGCCGCGAATCTTGCGCAACTCGCGCTCGGGCAGCTGCAAGAGATTGCGGCCCTCTAATTCCGCGCGCCCGTCCGCACGGCCGTTGGCGGCCAGCAAGCCCACGAGGCTCAGAACGCTCTGGCTCTTTCCCGAGCCCGACTCGCCGACGATACCGAGCGTTTCGCCACGCTCGAGCGAGAAGCTCAGATTTTTCACGGCGTGGATTTCGCCGTCCGGCGTGTCGAAGCGCACGTTCAGATTTTCGACTTTGAGCAGGCTCATCAACGGTCCTTCGGATCGAGCGCATCGCGCATGCCGTCACCCAGGAAATTGAAGCAAAACAACGTCATGGCGAGAAACGCGGCGGGAAAGATCAGCAGCCACGGCGCGCTCTCGAGTTCCTCGGCGCCGTCTTTGACGAGCGCACCCCACGAAGTCATCGGCTCCTGCACACCTAGGCCGAGGAAGCTCAAGAAAGATTCCACGAGAATGACCTGAGGTATCGTGAGCGTGACATAGACTGCGACGACGCCGAGCAGGTTCGGCACGATGTGGCGGCGTAAGATCGCGAATGTCGGCACACCCTGGGCCTGAGCTGCCTCGACGAACTCCTTGTGCTTGAGGCTCAGCGTCTGACCCCGCACGATTCGCGCCATATCGAGCCAGTTGATGGCGCCGATCGCAACGAAGATCAATACGATATTCCGGCCGAAGAACACCATCAGCAAGATGACCAGAAACATGAACGGCAACGCGTAGAGAATGTCGACGATGCGCATCATCAAGTGATCGATACGCCCGCCGAGATAGCCGGCAATCGCGCCGTAGCTGACGCCGATGATCAAGCTGACCAGCGTTGCAACGATACCGACCATCAGCGATATCCGCCCGCCGTAGAGCGTGCGCACGAATAGATCGCGGCCGAGCGTGTCCGTGCCGAAGAGATGCCCGGTGGCGAGACTCGGCTCGATCGAGAGGTTGCTCCAGTCGGTGAAGTCGTAGCGATAAGAACTGAACCACGGCCCGATCACGACGAGCACGGCCATGCAGCCGATGATCACGGCCGACACCACCGCCGCGCGATTGCGTTTGAGCACGCGCCAGGCATCCATCCAGAGACTGCGGCCCGGCAAGTCCTCGACGGCAGCGGCGACGGTCTCGCTGCTCAACTGTATTTCACCTTCGGATCGAGCCACGCGTAGGCGAGGTCGACGAGAAAATTGAACGCGATGATCAGCACGCCGTAGAAAATCACCACGCCCATGACGAGCGTGTAGTCGCGATTCAGCGCGCCCTGGACGAAGAACCGCCCCAGCCCCGGCACGCCGAAGATCTGCTCGATGACGACGGATCCGGTAATAACTGCTGCTGTCGCGGGTCCGATATAGGAAACGACCGGCAATAGCGCGGGCTTGAGCGCGTGCCGCAGCAAAATCTTCGCCAGCGGCAAGCCTTGCGCCTTCGCCGTGCGAATGAATGGGCTGCGCAGCACTTCGATCATGCTGCCGCGGGTCAATCGGCTGACGTAAGCGATCTGCGGCAACGCGAGCGAGATCACGGGCAACACCAGGTTGCGTAGCGAGCCGTCGCCGAGCCCGCCGGCCGGCAGCCAGCCGAGGTAGACCGCGAAGATCAAGATCAAGATCGGCGCCATCACGAAATTCGGAATCGAGATGCCGGTCATCGACGCCGACATCACCGCGTAGTCGACACGCGTGTTCTGGCTGAGCGCGGCGATGCTCCCGGCCGTCACGCCGATGAGCAAGGCCAGCAGCATCGCGCTGCCGCCCAGGCGTAGCGATACCGGGAACCCCGTCATGATGAGCTCGGTGACCGTGTAGTCGCGATACTGAAACGAGGGGCCGAAGTCGCCGCGCACGATGTTGCCGATATAGCGTGCGAACTGCCTATAGAGCGGCTCATCGAGGTGGTAGGTCGCGCGCAGGTTTGCCTCGATCTCCGGCAGCAGCACCTTCTCAGAATCGAACGGCCCGCCGGGTGCCAAGCGGATCATGAAGAACGCAACGGCAATCAGGATGAATAGCGTCGGTATCGCGCCGAGAAAACGGCGCAGGCTGTAGCGTAACAAGGTGGGCTCTAATGCTCGAGGATGAGAAAGTTCTTGCTGCGGTGATGATCCATGATGTTCGTCTCGTAGCCGCCCACCCACGGTTTCACGAGCCGGGTCGTCACATAAAAGTAGATCGGCAGAACCGGCATGTCTTCGAGCATGACGGCTTCCGCCTGCTGTAGCAGATCGGCGCGGCGCGCCAAATCGCCTTCTCGCGAGGCGGCATGGACCAGCGCATCGTATGCGGGATTCGCGTAGCCGGCGTCGTTGAGGCCGCTAGTTGAGAGCATGAGCTCGGCGAAGCTGTTGGCGTCGTTATAGTCGCCGATCCAGCCATTGCGCACGACCTGCGTGTCGATTTTCTGCCGGCGCGTGTCGAGAAATACCTTCCACTCTTGATTGAGAATACTGACTTCGACACCGAGCACTTCGTTCCACATCGCGGCAATCGCCACGGCGATGCGGCGATGGTCCTCCTGAGTGTTGTACATGATCTCCGTGCGCAGCGGATTGGCGGGCGAATAGCCGGCCTCGGCATAGAGCCGCCGTGCTTGTGCCTCGCGCTCGGCTTGGGTCCACGCCGCTTCGGGCATCTGCTGACCCTCGTAGCCGTTGACCGGCGGGACGAAACCGAATGCCGGGATCTCACCGGCGTTGGTAATCTCGCGCGTGATGATGTCTCTGTCGATTGCGAGCGACAGCGCGCGGCGAAGCTTCGGGTTGTCCTCGAACGGCGGGCGGATGGTATTGAACGCGTAGTAGTAACTGCCCAAGTACGGCGCAAACTTCATTTCTGCGCTGACGTTCTCGCGTATCCAATCCATCTGCCGCTTCGGCACTGTGTAGGTAATATCGAGTTCATCGGCCCGGTAACGCCGCAGCTCGGCGGACTGGTCCTCGGTCACGTAGAACCAAACCTCTTCGAGGGTCGTGTTCGCATTGTCCCAATAGTAAGGATTGCGCACGAGCTTGACGTGCGATTGCACGACCCATTCGTCCAGTACGAACGCGCCGTTGGACACGAGATTGCCCGGCCGGGTGAAGCGATCGCCGTGGGTTTCGACGCTGGCACGGTGCACGGCGAAGCTCGTGGCATGCGTGAGCAAGCCTAGAAAATATGGCGTAGGGCCCTCGAGCTTGATCTCGAGCGTGTAATCGTCGATCGCCCTAACGCCGAGCTCGGCCGGCGGCAATTCACCCGCGGCCACGGCTGCGGCGTTGAGTATCGGGCTCAATATGAATGTGTAGCGCGACAGGGTTTTCGGGTCGAGACTGCGACGGAGGCTGTAGACCCAATCCTCGGCAGTCATCGGATCGCCGTTCGACCAACGCGCCTCGCGGCGTAACTCGAATGTATAGGTCAAAAGATCGTCGCTAATTTCCCATGCCACGGCAGAACCGGGCACCAAATCGCCGTTCGGTGCCTCGTTGATGAGGCCTTCGAACAAATCACGCTGAATGTTCGATCCTGGCACGCCTTCGCCGCGATGCGGATCGATTGTCTGCGGCTCGGCGCCATTGCCCCACCGTAGCACTTGCGCTGCGGCAAGCTCCTGGCCGCTTGCACCCCCGACGGGCGCGCCGCGCGACGCAGACCCGGCTTCGCCACCGCCACCACCGCAGGCCGCGAGCATTAAGGCCGTCAACGTCAGACTTAGGGATAGGCGCAATCGCGTGACTGTCATCGTGGTCTCCGTTCGCAGCTAAGCGCTCTTCCTGAGATCGCGCTTCTTGATCTGGATTAGCAGCAGCGCGATCGCCGCCGGTGTCATGCCGGGGATACGCGACGCCTGGCCGATGCTCTGCGGCCGGATGCGCGCGAGCTTCTCGCGAACCTCGTTGGACAGGCCGCGCACGGCGGCGTAATCGAATTCGGCGGGTATGCGCGTGGATGCCTGCGCGCGCTGCCGTTCGATATCGCGCGTCTGGCGTTTGATGTAGCCGCTGTAACGCGCTTCGATCTCGAGTTGGGCGCCCGCCTGTTCCGCAAGCTCCTCGCCGAGCTCGGCAAGACCGGGCCCCGCACCGACGCAGTCGAGCGCGACGAGATCAGCGTAGCCCACATCCGGGCGCTTGAGCAGCTCATACGCCTTGGTCTCGCGATTTAAGGAGCCGATGCAGGAATCCGCGAGCTTGTCGTTCGGGCGCACGGTCGTGGCCTCGAAGCGCGCAGTCTCGGCCGCCACGAAAGCGCGCTTGGCCTCGAAGGCTTGCCAGCGATTGTCGTCGATGAGACCGAGCTTGCGGCCTTGCGGCGTCAAGCGCAGATCGGCATTGTCCTCCCGTAACGACAAACGGTATTCGGCGCGCGATGTGAACATGCGATACGGCTCCGTCGTTCCGCGCGTCACCAGGTCGTCGATGAGCACGCCGATGTAGGCTTGGTCGCGCGTCGGATACCAACACTCCTGTCCGAGTGCGCAGCGTGCAGCGTTGAGCCCGGCGATGAGGCCTTGTGCGGCGGCTTCCTCGTAGCCGGTCGTGCCGTTGATCTGGCCGGCGAAGAACAGTCCGCGTAGCGCCTTGGTTTGCAGGCTCGGCTCCAGATCGCGCGGATCGAAGTAATCGTATTCGATGGCGTAACCGGGACGCGTGATTTCGGCACGCTCGAATCCCTTGATCGTGCGCACGAACGCGCACTGGACATCGAACGGGAGGCTCGTCGAGATACCGTTCGGATAGATCTCATGCGTATTGAGTCCCTCGGGTTCGATGAATATCTGATGCGACTCTCGGTTGGCAAAGCGAACGACCTTGTCCTCGATCGATGGGCAATACCGCGGACCGACGCCCTCGATGGCACCGCTATACATCGGCGAGCGATCGAGGCTCGCGCGGATGATGGCGTGCGTTGCGGGCGACGTGTAGGTGATATGACAAGCAACCTGGCGCGGATGTTCAGCGCGGTTGCCGAGGAACGAAAACACGGGCACCGGCAGGTCGCCGGGCTGCGGCATCAGCCCGCTGTAATCGATGCTGCGCCCGTCGATGCGCGGCGGCGTGCCAGTCTTTAGTCGGCCAACCGCAAGCCCCAGATCGCGCAGCCGCGCCGCCAGCCCGAGCGCCGCCGGATCGCCCATACGCCCGCCGGAATGATTGGCAGCACCGACATGAATGCGTCCTGCAAGAAAAGTCCCAACCGTGAGCACCACGCTCGGTGCGGTGAAGCGCAATCCCATGTGGGTCACCACGCCGGTGACGCGATCGCCATCGAGCAGCAGGTCCTCGACGCCTTGCTGCAGTAGGTTCAAGCCGCGCTGAGCTTCCAGGATGCTGCGGATCGCCTGGCGATAGAGCACGCGGTCGGCTTGCGCGCGCGTCGCGCGCACCGCAGCGCCTTTGCTCGCATTCAGCGTCCGAAAGTGGATGCCTGCGCGATCGATGGCACGCGCCATCGCCCCACCGAGCGCATCGACTTCCTTTGCCAAGTGTCCCTTCCCGATGCCACCGATCGCGGGATTGCAGCTCATCTGGCCCACCGTCTCCAGATTCTGCGTGAGCAGCAACGTCCGCGCACCGGCACGCGCCGCAGCCAGCGCCGCTTCGGTTCCGGCATGGCCGCCGCCGACCACTATGCAATCAAATGCTTGCGTGTAACTCATCGATCGACTCCTGGCCGTCAATTCTAGGGGTAGCGGCCCCGAGTCGCCAGGAGACCGCTGGCAAAACGCTCGGGAGCAGGCCAACATGTCGGCCCCATGAAAGCTGTTCTCGGCGTTAGTTGGGTCTTGGCGTTCGCCGTCGTGCCGCTCGGACTGCGCGCGCAACTCGCAAGCTCGGAATGTCGCCTCAGTGCGCCTTGGGCGCCCGGCATTCGCGCCGAGTGCGCCACCGTAACCGTGCCGGAAAATCCCGCCGCCCCCGATCGCGCAGCGATCCAACTATTCGTTGCGCGCGTACCTTCGCACAACCCCGTGCCGCGCGAAGATCCGCTGACGATCATCGCCGGCGGGCCCGGCCAGTCCGCGGCCGACTTTTATATGAGTATGCGCTCGGCCTTCGAGCCTATCCGACGCGATCGCGATCTGATCCTGATCGATCAGCGCGGCACCGGCCGCTCCGCCCCCTTGACCTGCCCGGGCGTGACGACCGCGAGCCTGGAACTCGCCGCGCCCGACACGCTACCGGCGCTCATGCGCGACTGCCTGGCCGACCTCGGCGCCGACCCGCGGTATTACACGACCTCGGTCGCCGTTGCTGACCTCGAGCAAGTCCGCCGCGCGCTCGGCGTCACCCAGTGGAACGTCTACGGAATTTCCTACGGCACGCGCGTTGCGCAACATTACTTGCGGCATTACCCTGCGCAGACGCGCGCACTGATTCTCGACGGCGTGGTGCCGAGCGACGCGGCGCTGGGCCCCGAGATCGCCGGCCATGCGCAGCGCGCGCTCGATCAGCTGCTCGCGCGCTGCGTTGCCGAGCCGCCCTGCGCCGCACGCTTTGCGCAATCGCGCGAACAGCTCGACGCACTCATGACGACACTGAGCGCTGCGCCGATCACACTGCAACTACCTAATCCGCGCACGGGCGCGCTGGAGACCCAAACGCTCTCGCTGGCGCATCTAACCGCAGTCATTCGGCTCCTGAGCTATTCGCCGCAAACTGCGGCGCTGTTGCCGCTGCTCATCAGCGAGGCGCATGCGGGCAACTTTGCGCCCATCGCGGCACAAAGCCAGATGATCGCAGACGAACTCGAGCGAGTGCTGAGCCTGCCGATGCACAACGCGGTCGTGTGCACGGAAGACGTGCCGTTTTTCGCGCCGGATGCCGGCGCGCTGGCGGCGCAAACTTATCTCGGGACGACGGTCATCGATGCGCTGCAAGCGGTGTGTTCGGTTTGGCCGCCCGGCGTTCTCGATGCGGACGCGCGCACGCCGCTGCAGTCCGCGGCGCCCGTGCTGCTGCTGTCCGGCAGCGCCGATCCGATCACGCCGCCGGACTACGGTGTGGCGGTCTTGGCCAATCTGACGAACGCGCGTCATCTCATCGGCCAAGGCTTGGGTCACGGGCTCGCGGGAGCGGGTTGCGTGCCGCGGCTCATGCGGGAGTTTCTCGACGACTTGGCGCCGGCAACGCTCGATGCCAGCTGTCTCGATCGCGAGCACTTCAATCCGTTCTTCCTCGACTTCAACGGGCCATCCCCATAGGGCCCGCCGAATGATCGAGGTCAGCGGAATAAGCAAACGCTTCGGCGCGGTGCAAGCGCTCGATGGCGTGAGCTTCGTGGCGCGCGATGGCCGCATTACCGGTCTGCTCGGCCCCAACGGCGCCGGCAAGTCGACCTGCTTACGCATTCTCTATACCGTGCTGCGTGCCGACGCCGGCACCGCGACGATCGATGGCATCGACCTGCGCGAGCGACCCTTACTGGCGCGGCGCCAGCTCGGCGTGCTGCCCCACGGCGCGGGGCTCTATCCGCAACTAACGACCCGCGAGAACATCGCTTACTTCGGCCGTCTGCACGGCCTTGCCGAACCCGCGTTGGCCGCCCGAATCGAGGAACTTATTGCGCGACTCGACCTCGCCGAGATCGCTGATCGGCGCGCGAAGGGCTTCTCCCAAGGTGAACGCACCAAAGTCGCGCTCGCACGCGCGCTCGTGCATGCGCCGCGGCATTTGCTGCTCGATGAGCCGACCAACGGGCTCGACGTCATGGCGACGCTCGCGCTCAGACGCTGGCTCGAGGAACTCAGGTCCCAGGGCCAATGCATCGTGCTATCGAGCCACGTGATGCAGGAAGTCGCGGCATTGTGCGACGACATCGTGATCGTGGCCCACGGCCGAGTCGTCGCGCAGGGCACCGCGGCGGAACTCAAGCATCGCTTCGGCGCTAAGTCGCTCGAGGAAATCTTCGTCGAGACGGTCACGGGCGCATGAGCGAACCGATCCTCGTCGTCTGCCGCAAAGAGGTTCTCGAGAACGCGCGGGACCGGCGCACCTTATTCTCCACGCTGTTCTTCGGGCCCATCTTCGCCCCGGCGCTCTTCGCCGTGCTCATCAACGTCACGCTCTCGCAATCCCTCGCGGGCGTGGACCAGCCGATCGAGATACCGATCATCGGGGCGGAGCATGCGCCGAATCTCACGGACTTTCTCGAGCGCTATGGCATCGAGCCCGCCGCCAATGGGCCCGAATCGCTCGATGCGGCGCGCGACGCGGTCACGCGCGGCAGCCACGATGTCGCAATTGTCATCGACCCGAATTATCCCGACGCGTTTCGCGCAGCCGGCGATGCACGCGTAATGCTCGTCGTCGACCGCTCGCAGAGTCGCGCTACTGCGACAAGCCAGCGCGTTCGCGCGGTGCTCGATGCCTATGCCGATCAAGTCGGTGCGCTACGCCTGCAGGCGCGCGGACTCAATCCCACGGTCACGCGCGCGGTAACCATCGACGAGCTCGACGTATCGACTGCGGCGGCACGGTCCGTGTTGCTGCTCGGCATGCTGACGTACTTCTTACTACTGGCAACCTTGGCCGGTGGGTTTTATTTGGCGATCGACACGACCGCGGGTGAGCGTGAACGCGGATCGCTCGAGCCCTTGCTGACCGTGCCGGTCGCACGCGCGAGCCTGCTGCTCGGCAAGATGGCCGCGACGATCTGCTACATGCTGCTATCGCTGGCACTGACCTTGGTGGGCTTTACGATCGCGCTCAGCTTCGTGCCGCTGGACGCGCTCGGCATGCGGGCGAACTTCAACGCCGTCGTTGCCGCGCAGATATTCTTGGTACTCGCATCATTTACGCCACTCGGCGCCGCGATCATGACGCTGGTCGCGTCCTACACGCGCAGTTACAAGGAAGCGCAGACCTATCTAACCCTCGTGCTGCTCGTCCCGACCTTACCGCTGCTCCTCGCGGGCCTCTTGAACGTGCGCCCGGACTTCAGCCTCATGTGGATTCCGAGCTTGAGTCAGCATTTGCTCGTGACCGAACTGCTCAAGGCGACGCCGTTGAGCTGGCCCTTCGCCGCAGTCTCGGCCACCGGAAGTCTCCTGCTCGGCGGGTTGATCGCCGCGCTCGCGGTGCGTCTCTATCATCGCGAAACACTACTTGGCTAAGCCGCGCGTTACACGTTGCCGTTATGTAAAGGTAGAAACTGAAAAACCGCGAGCGCGATCACTGATTCACCGGCACGCTTGCTGGCACGATTAGCCGACACAACGATCAGAAGTAGGCTTACGTGTCCGAAACAGCCGCACGGGGGATTCTGACGAGCCTCCGACAATCCGATGTCGACCCGATCACGAGGTTAATGGGGCGCCAGGCGTTCATCGCTTGCCTCGAAGATCGTGTTGCGCGGGCACGCCGCGAGGTCGTTCGATTCGGCGTGGCGATCGTCGATTTGGACGAGTTCAAAAAATTCAATCTATCGCACGGGCTGACTTGCGGTGATGCCGCGCTACGCGGCGTCGCGGAGCAGCTCGTGCGAACCAACTCCACGCCGCGTGCCGACGCTGCACGCTACGACGGCAACGCATTCGCGATGCTGCTCGAGTCCGCAAGCGCTGAGGAACTCTCACGATCCGCACACGCATTGCACGGAGCGGTCGCAAAGTTTCGAACAACCGAAGGTCTAGCCTTGAGCGCCTCAATCGGCGTCGCGCACGCGCGCATCGGCGAGACCGCCGAGGCGATACTCATGCGCGCCGAGCAAACGCTGTATCTGGCCAAGCAATTCGGTCGCAATCGCGTCGAGATCTCTGCCAGCGCGGCGCCGTTGCGCGTTGACGGTAGCGTCGTCGCATTACGCCGCTCGGCGTAGCCCGCTCGCAGCAACGCGGCGGGCTAGCCGTCGACTCAACGCCTAATGGGCCAGCGGGTCCGGACGCACCTGGAAATGCACGACCAAGGGCCTGGTACCCTTGCCCCCTTCCTTGAGCCACGGCGTGCGATCGCCGCTCGGCACCCAGAGGCCGCGGCCTTTCCAGCCGGCATTGGGATCATCGATGCGTCCTTCGAAACCCTTTGAATAGAAGCCCAGCGGATAAGGGATACGCAAGGTTACCCAATCGTCGTCGACCAGCGCGTGGACTCCGTCGAATAGATTGGCAGTCGACATTGGCACGTTCGGACCAAGGCCCGCGACATTGTGTTGATCGACCCAGCTGTAGTAGCTCGACTCCGCGCTGCCGTCGGTCGGTGGCTGATTGACGAAGCCCGGCCCGGGATACGGGTGGAAGGTCCACCCTTCGGGACAATGATCGCCCATCGCCGCCACGGGGCCGTTCAATGGAGCTTGGCACTTGCGCCGGTCGAATTCGCCGAGATGGCCGCTGCCGAGGGACACCCAGACCACACCGTCGAGGTCGATGTCCGCGCCCCGCGGCCCGTAACCGGGAAGCGGCACGTTGTAGATCTCAGAGAGCGCTGTTGCGGGCGGGTTGCTACCCGGCTCGAGGCGCACGATCGAGCCGGGGAACTCCCGGATCGTGCCCCAAACCGAACCGTCGACCGGACTCGGCATCGCTGCGTAATAGCCGCCGTCGATGCGTCTGTCCTTGGCCGGATCGAGCGGCTCGCCGGCTTCCACCCATGCGTCGAGCTTGCCGTTGCCGTTGGCGTCGGCCACGAGCGGCGCCCAGCCCTGCGAGCGTGCCTCGTCACCAGTCTCGAGGTACATCTTCGTATTCAGCCAACCGACGACGTTGTTGCCGCCGCTGGTCCATAGCGTGTGATTCTCATCCTGATCGAAATGCAGGTGATGCGTCCCGAAGCAGGTGTCGATCGGTGTGTACTTACCCGTGTCGGGCTGGTACAGGGCTAGATGCCTCCCCGCATTGCGCGTGGCCGGGAAAACCTTCGCCGATGGATGATCGGAGCCCTCGAGGCAAAATGCCGGCTGGTTGCTCGGCGCTCGAACCCGCGCCGTGTACCAGACGCGGCCCATGTGATCGATCATCGGGTTATGCGAATTGGACTGACTGTCCCAGATACGCTCGTCGCCCCAATACGGTGAGGGCTGCACCACGGGGTCTTCATGGGTAGACGGCGTATTGGGATCCCGGGGCTTCGCATGGAATGTCGTGTCGGTGTTTGCGATCGGGTCGAGAATCGGGAAATGGTCCGTGCTCAGCTCCGGCGAGCCGTAAATTTTGCCGTAGGCGTTGACCGTCGGATTGCGCCGGTCGGTCGTGGTCAAATCGTGGAGGTAGGATTTCTCGGAGGCCCAATCGCGGACGGTCGCCACGACGTTGCGCTCCAGCCCCTGCGGACGCGCCGGCTTCGCGGCGGGCAGCTCGCCAGCGGTAATGCGATCCGTCCAGTCAGCGAAATACTTAAATGGCACGCCTGCGAGCTCTGCTGCGAGCTGGCGAATCATCTGGCCGCCCGCCTGGCCCGACTGCACGCGTCGGATCCACGCTTGCTCGGACGGCATGCCGCGGAATGCCTCGGGTAGTGTGCGTGTCGAGAGTTGGCCGAGCTGGTGGCAGCCGATGCAGCCGTTGTTGCGCATCATATTCGTATAGTGTTCCAGGCCGCCCTCGATACTCGCGACCTCGGTCGCCGATGGCATATGCAGCATCGAATACCAGTAGATCGCCGGATAGACCTGCGCCGCGACGGCTTCACTCGGTGCAACGATGGCGGTGAGATTACGCCGGTCCCCGGGTCGTGCCTCGATCCTGGCAGAGTCTGCAAGACCGTAGCCGCGCACCCAGAGCACGTAATCCGCTGCGGGTAGATCCGGCACGACGTAGTGGCCCTGATCGTCGGTCACGACGATCTTGGCAAAACGCGTGTCGAATGCGTCCGTCTCCGCGATTACCCACACGCCCGCCTCGGGCCCGTTGGCGTTGGTCACGACGCCGCCAATATCATCGGCGTCGATCTGCGGCGCCGGCCCCTGGGAATGCGCCACGCTGAACGCCAGGCTCGCCGCGGCGGCTAATAGAATTGCAAAAAAACCGTTTCCCCGAGATCTATTCATTGCTGAACTCCTTTTGCGAGGGTTCTAGTGTTGGTCGCGGCGGCAATGTTGGGCGTGCCGCAACGTGAGAATCTGCTCTCAGAACGAAGACTATCTATCCACCGTCTGCGCATAAATTGCAAGAGCGCAGCGGATTTTTTCGCCCCAAACCCGACTGGCGAGACCGCCCCCGACCCCCGGCAAATTCACTCCGGCGCCGCGAAAACGTCGAATGCGATGCTGATGCGGTCGTTCGCACCCTGAAACGGTATCGTGCGATGAAAGCTGTACGACGGAAAGGTCACCATCAACCCCGGCTGCGGCTCGATACGGCGCGTTGACGGCGCGATTTTCGCGACCAATTGCTCAGTCGGCACACCGAATTCGATCCAGCCGTCCTCACCGTGACCGGGTCCCATGCCGTCCGCGGCTACGGCGACGTAATAAACACCACTCATCCACGCTTCCGGGTGGATGTGCGACAGCTGATAGCCTTGGCCGCTCAAGATCACCGCCCAAGCGTTGATATACCAATTTTTCGGCGCCTGGCGCAGCCAGGGGTGATCGCCGTGGCCGGCCTCCACGAGCTTGCGCTTGGCCGCTCGGATACGCGCGTCGATCACGCGTTCGAAACTGCGCATCTCCCGTCCCGGCTCCACCATGAGGCTGCCGGTCTGGATGCCGTTACGCGTCGCCCTATTGGTGTGCACATGCGCTAGCGATGGGTGATTGCGGATCATGTGCTCCAGCGCGGCGTTGTAGCTGGCGACGCTGTCGTAGCGGCCGGGCGGTTCGATCGGCTCGGCGACAATCAAGCTGTCTTGACCGCGCAGAGTATCCGCCTCGGCGCCGCTACCGGCATCCCGGAGCGCCAGAGTTTTCATGACGATGAGCGCGGCCGAGGCGGGATGGCGCTCCAGATAGGCGTCGCATACGGCCACGGCCCTATCGGGCTGGCCAGCCGCAGAATGCGCGTTGGCCAGTTGGCTGTGGGCGGTCGCGAGTTCGGGGGCACGCTTGGCAGCCTCCTCGAACGCTTCGACCGCACCGGTGTTGTCGTCGCGCCGGAGCCGCGCGCGCCCGAGATGAATCCACGCGTTGACATCGGTTGCATCGAGCGAGACGGTCTGCATCAAGATCTGCTCGGATTCCCGGTAGCGTTTCAGCTGATAGAGGGCGACGCCCTTCACCACCATGGTCGGCGGATCTTCCGCCCGTAGTGCGAGCGCAGCGTCGGCGGCCTCGACGGCGGCGTCGAACTCGCTGCTCTCGAGCAATGCGTGCGCGAGTGCGTAGGCGATCTGCGGATCGTCGCCGTCGAGGGCACGCGCGCGGCGCAGGACGTCTGCGGCCTCGGAGCCGCGCCCACAGGTGATCAGCGTCGAGCCCAGCCGGGTCAGCGCAGCCAAGCTCTGAGGGTTGATCTCGATGGCGCGACGCAGCAGTGTTTCGGCCTGTTCCTGGCCGCCCGTCTGCAGGTGAATGAGGCCGAGATCCTCCAGCGCGCCCGTCTCCCCGCGCGGCGCATGCCGCACTGCCGCACGGAGCAGGCGGATGGCCTCATCGAACTCTCCCGTTTCGTGCGCTAGGGCACCCGATAGCCGCAGCGCTTTGAAATGGCTCGGCTGCGCTTTGAGTATCTTCCGGTAAAGTCGTTTCGCTGTCGCCGTGTCACCGCGCCGATGCGCGATGGCCGCGTCGGTCAGTGTGTTCGAGATCTTATCGGCACGTAATGACGAAGCACGGTTGGGCATTTTATGGTCTTACTTCGCGGTCCGCTAGCGTGGCCGAGTAATCTAGCATCGACGGCCTCGAAGCGGCAATGCGCTGCGCGCGGACCGTCGGCACTGCGCGGAGGTTGATGCCAGAAACTCGCGCGACGATCTCGATTCCGCCAGTAGTGCGCAGAGCCCCGGGGGGCCGGTTGGAATCGCTTGTGCCTCTAGGTTAACGAAATAGCCCGCCGATAGTCGCGAACAGTGACGCATCCCTTCGTCCGCGGCGGCGCCACGCGGTACGCTTACCGTTTAGGTGTCGGTCGAGCGGTGCCCGAGTGCACCGGGGAGGTCACGATATGCGCAAACGGAACGCCTGGTCACTTCTGGTGATGGTGCTATTAACTGCCGCCGGCTGCGGCGCCGATATCGATGACGCAGCGG